>Ga0209796_10000243_pt1:0-35000 | contig 49595 bp, 28 predicted proteins | sample AgamicOrSfrz_FD_187167 | JGI IMG/M metagenome (GOLD analysis project Ga0209796, IMG submission 187167) | Agave microbial communities from Guanajuato, Mexico - Or.Sf.rz (SPAdes) (version 2) | ecosystem: Host-associated > Plants > Phyllosphere > Phylloplane/Leaf | place: Guanajuato...
TTCCAAAAGTGGAACAAGTCTTAGAAGCTCGTTCGATTGATTCAATATCCATGAATCTAGAAAGTAGGATTGATGGTTGGAACGAACATATAACAAGAATTCTAGGGAATTCTTGGGGATTCTTGATAGGACTTTGCGCTATAGTTAGCTCAGCTCCAATCAAGTCCTCCCCCTCTTACTCAGGATAGCTAGCGAGAGGAATACTAAACTCCATGAAAGAAAGCTTTGAAGAATGAATAAAATCTTATCTAAGGTAAGAAGGATAGAGAGCCTGTAGCCTGCGTTTTCAGATATGAGTGAGTCAGCGCTTTTTCTGCTATGAATGAATGACCTCTCTATTTATTTTCAAGCTTGCTCTTCAAACTTTATATCGCTTTCTTCTATGAGAAGGTTCTTCCGTAATAACTTTCAAGAAGACATCCATTCTTCTTTCATTCAAATGAAAAGAGAACGTCACCTTTCTTTTCATCATTGAAATCTGCCATTCATTCACAGAGCTACGAGATCGATGCGTTAAGCATAGTTTCTATGTCTCCAAAGTAGTATCATCTTTGGTATCCAATCAAACCACTGCTACTCTGCAGCAGATTTCTATTCTATTAATTAATTCGTCGAGCTGCGATATTTATCATTCGTCTATTTCGGCGAAACCAGATGATTTGAGACGAAATTACTCTTCCTACCTCCCTTCATGCCCCTAATAGATGTTTCAATTCCAGTTCCTGGGAAAGAGGGTAGATAGCGCCAGCCAGTAAGGCAATTGAGTGAAAGACGTTCTTCGAATCGGCTTGCATGTGTCATTTTCTTTGATTCTGCTCTTCCGGAATGGTTTCAAGGTATAGAGGGCGCTCCACTCCCAAATTTTCATGTGTAAATCATGCCTCCTGCCTTCCCCCTTCGCTGATTTAGAGAGGCAGGTGAAGCCCTTTCATGCTTATCAGAATGGGTTCTGTCAATGTTGTTGGCTTTCGTGAGTGAAGAGTGGCCAAGCGGTGTATTTCAGAAAGACTAAGACGAGACCAAGTACGGATACCGGGCAAATGCCCGATGAGGTTCTTTCTCTTTCTACTGGTGGCATCAGCGAGGATCGTCACATTATTTGATTGGAAATTGTTGTGCGTTTGAAGGCCTCTTTGTCGCTGTCTGTGGGGCCCCCCTCTAAAAGAAGTTGATCAAGCGCTTTCTCTTTAGAAGAATGCTCAACGAATCGTTTTTCACTATTGTTGCCGGTATGCTGGCGAGCTTTAGGAATGTCCATAGTAGTGGTTGTGCTTACGAGAATGTAAAGAAAGCTACAGTCATCCTTTAGGTAGGAAGCACTCAACGCTGGCTTAAGACCAGCTTTAGTAAGGCAATTGGAATACATAGGAGATGAGGGCTTTCGGATTCAACTAAGAGCCAGGAAGAGTCGCTAAGGCAAAAGCCAAGATCACAATATCTTGAGGTTTTGAGATCGGAGAGGAGAGGCTTTGCCCCTTCCCATGCCCCAAAGCGTCTTTTTATTCTATGCAGCTTCGTTCATGCCCTCATCTCTCGGTCCTTTGCCAAGAGGCGCAAGTGTGAGACATAAAGACGCCTTCAAAGGCGAGGCCACCCTATATCTATTCCGGTATGGAGTGGGAGAGGCACGAAGTTCGCTGTTGACTGAAAGGAGAGGCTGCGAAGCCACCACCGGGAGAGGCACGTAGTTCTCGACGGAAAGGAGAGGAACGAACTGAATATCGACGCTCTTCGAACGACGATAAAAGATACGTATCTAGTTGTATCTTTGCTCTTCGAGCGATTCGTTTCACTAAGTGAAACTCATTTCGTTTATCAACTCATTCCTTTCGTTTCTACTCCATGAAGCTCCCCCGCTTAGGTATTTGTAGCTCCTTTCTTCATAACCTCTTCTTCTGATTCTAGTCGTCGTAACTCTCTCTATCTTAGGTGTCGGCATCACACATATCATATATATTTTGTTATATTGTGTGTAGTGAGTTATATTTCCCAAACAAAACATTAGGAAAGGAGTGAAAATAATAGGGGCCATCTGACTTGGTGAAGTCATGTTAGCAGATGCCTCCAAAGAGGTCTTGCAGAGCCTTGTTATATCCCATAGCTTGCTGAGACCGGAGATAGGGTCCCCTCAGATATGACGATAGGTACGTTCTGTTAATAATGACGGTTTCCCTATGGGCATATCCCAGGTTTCCAATATGATCTTCAAATAGACAATCAAAGCTAAAAAATAGCTCGACTGTAATCCGAGTAACGAAGACTTCAAAACAAAAAGCAGTCCCGTCCTTCTCCTTTCGGAGAGAATTCCACAGCTGGGTCAACGTAGATAACAGACGGCTGAGCGCAGCCATCAGAAAGAAACAAAGACCGGAACTAACTGCTCGCTCAATGCGCAGAACCCTTCGGAATGGGATCAAAGCCCGACGAACCCATAGTAGCAACACTTGTCTATCCGAAGCTGATACCGAGGCATTTGAACCGGTACCCGCTCCTTCTGTTTAGGATTCCTAAGCACAAGGCTAAAGGCAAGGCTCTATTTTCTACACAGGACTTCCTATCTTTTCTCATATCGAAGAGGGGATCCCGCGTTACTGCCCAAGGAAAGTTCACCTTTTTTATGATTAACTAGCGGACGTACCAGAAGAAGCATAAGTTCCAACACCATCATACCTTAAAGGAGCTATAAGCTACGTATAGAATACGAACTAACGGAAGAAATGAGTTTCACATAGTGAAACGAAACGAGTTGAACTTAGTGAAACGAATCTATATTCTATATTCTCTATCTCTTTTTTTCTTTAGTGAGTCTTGACGTCTAATCGTATAACTAGTATAACGAGTAAGACAACGGAGGCAAACATGGAATGGAGATAGAAAGATTCAGTGGGTCTATCCGGTATATGCAACTATAGTTGAGTTGGTTGATTCAATCCACAACACCCCCATCAAACTCGCTTAGCAAAGTGCAAAAAGAAAAGGAATCGAAAGCGAAAGTATGAATATCATAAAGCAGCAGCTGCTCCCCTAGCCTTCTAAAGAGCTAGTCCCGAAGTAGCAACAGAGCTCTTCTTCCCTATTAGTCTATGAACTATGGATGATATCTACTCTTTGCTGTTTCTCCTAGCAGCTTTCTTTTCTTCACTGGGAAATATCCATAGGAATAAGAAGATCTATATATCAAAGATCCCTCTACAACGGGAAAGCCGTTTCACCAAACTACCTTAGGCCAATGGGAAATGCCAGAGTAGAGCGCAAAAGAAAGGGATTTTAAATCCACTTCAGGTGGGACTAAGAAAAGAAAATATGAACCTGGGAAGCAGATTTACAGGTTGTACTTTTCCCGTTAGTCCATAAGGCCATATTCCAGGACCATACAAGCCTGTTACATGAAATGCACCAAAACCAAAGCAAGCCACTCCGAAGAGTAGCCTTCCATTAATAGCCTCTCTTCTGTGGGAATACTTTCAATCGTTGAGACAGTTTTCGCAATAGCTAGATTCTCAAGCTCTGATTCACTTGCACCCTTCTTCTTGAAATGGCATTAGCTGCTCCATCAAAGATCCAAGCGGGGGAAAAAGACCGCTTACTAACATATATACTAACATATGTTACTTCCACTTCCTTTAGGAGATGTTTTTCAGGGACCAAAGAGAAGGCTTGATCCTTTTTCATTTCCATGCCATGACCAGAGTTCACAGTCGATTCTCTAAAAAGAGCGGTAATGCTGACTCTAAAACCAGGAAAGGCAAGGCTGCCCTTACCGGGAAAGCAGTCTTCTTATCAGAGGAACGAACTTCATCATCCTTGGCGGACTCAAGACTTGCTCTATCCTTGCTGGCTTACTCACTCTTCCCACTCCGAATCCACTGCCGAAGGAATAGAAGCCATGCGATGCAGGCGAAGTCTTAGAGCTGAAAGAACTGTGCTTTAAAGCGTTCAGTTGTGGCTGCTACCGGAAATAAATAGGATAGGTTCAATTTCCAGGAAAGCCTCAAGTGGGACCGAGGGGTCCATAGATAGCAAGCTATACCACTTGACATAGCCTAACCATGACTTCACCCAATTCCTTAAAAGAGAGTACTCCAAGAAGTCAGACATCCCCTCAAACTCAAAGAGCTCAAGAGGAGGAGTCTTTAACTCACGGGGAGCTAACCTCTCCAATAAGTACCTTTTAAGTTTCCCTAAAAGGTATGGGTTTAAGGGAAGGCCACCACCAAGGAGCAAATCCATCGGTAACTTACTCCGAAGGAAAAGAAGCCGAAACCGACGCCGGCCGATTTAGACTTTTTCCCAGCAGAGCGAGTTCGGTAACCTGCTCCACCAATCCGCATCAAGAGAGAATAATCCTCCACATGATACTTCTCCCTAATTAAATAAGACCATAAGGGTGATGGAAGCCAAGTAAGGAAAGCATGGATATCGGGGATAAATCCACCTGCATACCCAACACTAAGAACCTCTTAGCGAACTCGGCAGCACCTGAAGACGACACCAACGACTTGTGATAAGAAATCTTAACACCAAGTTGTTGAAGAGCTAACCTGTACTACTCAGCAACCAGTGGATCGGTGATGAGAACATCATCACCTAGCACTGCATACCTATCGAACCGGACCCCTGGTCTAACCTGCTCCGCTGCCCACCACACCAGTAAATGGTGCGAAAAGGCAAACAGAGGCCAAGAGCCATAATATCCCAACGGTTGACCAGCAACGAACGAAACTGTTGCGTACCGCCTAACGAACGGCACAATAAACAGATTCGTCGCTTCAGTGCTATTAACAACACTCGATGCGAATGACCGGTCAAACAGTAGGGCAACTATTTCAAATAGATAGACTAGTGGCCACCTATCTGTGGCACTCTTCAAATCATAACTGAAACAGTTGTCGCTGGGAACTAACCGACGCAAAGGTCGTCGTTGATCATAGGTGCCGTCCATTGGAATGGTCTTCAATATAGACGCAAACCAACAGTGCACGGGTCTTAATAACCTTTAGTTAATATAGTTACCGCGAATATACGACGCTTTCCAGCTCCCTCAAGAGAGAGAACAACAACGTCGCCCCGCGGGGGAATCCCAAGGTCGTCACAAGACGGTAGAAGAGGACCTATTCGCCTCTCAAACCAGTCTAAATCTTCTGGTGTGATATTTATTAAAAACATCAAAAGCGTAACTATTGGGCTAACGAAACTTCCTCACTTATATCTAGTGACAAGGCTAACAAGTTAAGGGCCTCTCCGTCTAAGTCGAGTGACTTCGTGCTTATACCCTCTTCCCTTGCCTCTTTCTTTCGCTTATATCTTCTTTATGCTATTCTTTTTCATTTTTTTGAAAGAAGTGTATCCATCCAGTTTTATTGTATTGTATATATGTATGGTATAATTCTCTTTGATTAATCCAATCCATATGAATCCTCCAAAACATGGATCGAGTTAGACTATAATTAATATAGACAAATAGGCCAATAAGCATAATAGCCTATAACCTATTGTGGGTTAGTGACTTACGTAAAAAAAGGTTACCCAGCAGAATGAACTGCAGCGGATGCGAACAACCTATCTGTTATGAATAGACGTATATTTGCAATAGGTAACAATGTGAAAACCAAAGGCTGACATCAGATACGTGGATAGCCTGATCGAGATAGGGAGACAGGCACTGCTAGGCCTAGCCTGTTTCGTAGAAGTCACTTCGTGCCTCATACACGCTATATGAGTGACTTACGTACCTTATCCCTTCTCAAACATATCATGTCTCTTCTCTTGCGAAGCCATATCTTCTTTCTTTTATGCTATCCTTTTTCCATGAAGTATATTAAAGAAGTTTATTAAACCATTCTTCAGGTTGATGAGCCGGAACCTGAAAGAGTTTCCAATGAACCACTACCCACACCAGAAAGATTGCCTGGGGCTGATGCTTACAGCGATGTTAATACTTTTATACGTCTTTTCTATGGGGCTACAACGAATCTGAGGCTATATGGGCTTAGGCCTCTTTGATGGTTGTCATTCTCTGGGCTATTTGGATGGACTCAGATCCTTTGCATTCTTTCATGTGAGGACTTTGACGGGCTTTGAATTTGAATAGATCCTGCGGGACTTCTTGCATAGACTTGGGCTTGGGTAAGGCCAGGTATTCAGTGTCTGGTTCGATAGGACCAGGAAGAAGAAGGTTTGGCAAGTGAAGGGGAATTCCGCTATAAGAGAAAGAGTGCCTCGAGAATAGGCTTTGAGCGAGAATCCGATTCAACTCGTTCTTTCTTTTTGGGTTTGGTACTTCGGCCACAGGATCTCATCTCGTCTTTTTTTAAGAAATAGAGGCCTTGTAAGTAGTAAAAACTCCTTAAGTCGAAGAGCCGTTAAGCCGAGAAAGCTAACAAATTTCTTGCCTTTTCATCTCAGATCAGGAAGGGAGTTTGTTAAAAGTGTTAGGAATCGATTGAATCATCCCTGTACTTCTACTCGAATCGGACGCTGTGCCATTGATTTCATTTCGCTAATCGACCGCTATGGACTTCCCTCGAGGGTTGTGCGATAACGCTTGTTCCCTCTTTCTTTTCCCACGGAGCGCTAACTCGAAATTTCATAGAATAGAGAGATCGGATCGTAACCAGGCGACTTCTTCACCCGTTGAAGAAGCCGTGATTGCTTTCCTAACGTATATAAGAGATAGGAGGGAAATAGCCCGATTTCTTGCTTTCTACAGACGTTAGTAGGTAAGAAAAATACCTTTGATATTATGTCCCACTGGAACAAGAAGGATAGGCATCTACTGGTCATTCTGGAAATACAAACTTCGGTTAGAGACGCAAGGTCATCAGAGCATATGGAAAAGGAAGAGAATAGAAAGAAGGCAAGGTCCACAATGTTGGTTGGGAGGAGAACCAGAGGGGAATTTTGGGGCAACAACTGACGGGAAGAGAAGAGATTTATTACGCGAATAAGCGCCCTACTCTTTAGTCGCTGATTATGCTCTTCTGCAAACTAAGAATTCAATAATAAGGTACCTCAGGTAGGAGAATAGGTTTATGCTGGAATACTGGGAATTTACTTAGAAACTATAGAGTTCACACGTCAAGCTTCGAAGGCTAGTGAGGCTGAAGGTATTACTCGATTGATATTCCATCCCACGGAGCGGTAAGGTATGAAGTCGCTCGCGACTAATTTATTATAAACAGCTAATTGGGAGAGGACGGCCGTTCCTTTTCCCGTCTCACTTTCGCTCCTCAAAGCTATCGCTCTGAAACACTTTACCAGTTGAGTAAAACAGACACCTTAAAATAGAAGAGATTTTGCACATACATGCTTTCTTTAATGGCAGAAAAGTTTATAAAACCCGACTTTTTTGGCATAGAACACTTATTAATAAAAGGTATAGTTTTATAAGAATAAGGCACATGACGGCTAAAGTCTTAGTAGATTATATCCAAGAAAAAATATAGAATATATGTAATTTCTAATTCTGGAAACTCCTATTTAGAATAAGCTTAGAAAGGTTAGTACCAGCTGAAGGTCACCAGCTTGTAGGATAAGATAAATTACTAGTATTCCACTCTAAACTCAAAGGCAACAAGGGTAGATAATAGCGTCATCTGATTAGAGGTAAGTTACTTATGCGACTTTATTACTATTTGGCCTGTAGATCTTGAATAATACGTCACTACTCCTGGCACGTCCCGGATGACCTACCAGGTAATCCTTGAATCTTTCTTCTTTCCGGACAATCAGAAAGATTCCAGTAATGGCATCAGATTACTCAGCCATATTTTTGGAAGTTGACAAAAGGAGGATTAGTTTTTACAGTTTCTGAATCATGTATAGTTTTTCTGAAAGGTTTCCAAGTAAAAGTGTCCTGGTTTCCTCTTAGAAGCACTTTTGGGGATTTTGTACGCCAGGAGGAGAAAACTAAGAGTCAGTGGATACAGGTTCTGAAGAAAGCTGCCGTTGATGGGGATGTAGAATGGAAACCGATCTGGAAAAAGGAGATCTTAGCAAGATGTGGAGCCCGCCCATGGGTGACAAACCATTAATTGGTGCAAGAGGTGTATTGGATATGCTCCAGCACTATGCACTATATGCGCAGCAGTTTGGTTTGGGTTTCAGCAATTCATTCTCCAGAACAGCTGGTGACGGTGAATTTGTACAGTGGCTAGGAAAGGACGGCCCGCAAGAGAAATTGGAAGAAGCGTCAGAGGAAAGAAAGGGTTATGACATGTTTGATACTCTCCTGCATCCCATTCGACGAGACGGACAACCGAAGTTCTGAAAGAGGAGCTAATACTCACCCCGTTTGCTATTCGGGCTCATAGTCAAAGCCTCTTGGTCCGAGGAATTCGAGTACCAATCCGGTCCATGTGCTGGCTTGGCATGGATGGACGGCTACCCGAACATTTTCTTTCTTGGTTCGCGTAAGCTCAATGTGACGGGCAGAGTTATGGCTTTACCCCAAGGAAAATCCTGCTGCTTTCTTTGTGATTATAAAGTGCTTCTCCAGAAAAATAATACAAACGTCATTCCCAAGATTTTCTTTAAAGGGACGTAAGCTTATATGCTCGATTTGGTTCAAGCAGTAGTTCAGTTAATGTACTGTTCCGTGACTACGAACTCCTATCGCATATCATACTATACCTCCCAGTTGCCTTATTCTTTTCGGTGGACACACCTGTATTCACTTTGACAGTCTATAAATGATCAAACGGCAAAACGTGTTGAGTGGAAGGTGAGCGAGGAGTGGGCTTGGTGATGGCTCGTAGGATGATGTTGAGGATATTTGGAGTTCTTTAATGTGTGAAGCTATAAGAGAAGGAATCCAATTTGAAGTCACTATTATTTAATAAGTTGTGCCAGGTTGAATATGTTGACCTATTGGTTGGTGGCTTTCTTTCGCCTCGCGTCCGTATCAATCAGCCTTTAGTTAGTGTTAAACAAATGGGTATAGAATACGGGCAACGTTCAGGAACATCCTCGAGGACAAGCATTAAGGCGGGCCCGAAGTGCATCGGTTTATGGGCGAAAGCATTATATCCAGTAGATCTTGGGCGAGGTGGAATGTATAAATTGACTATGAACATCTTTCTTTTTTGTTTTCAGTAGAAATTTGATACTGAATACTACTTCCTGACTGCCATATAGTACAGCGATATCGGCTGACGCCCGAATCGGACTTGGATTTAGAAGCTCATGTTTCTTCCTTCGGCATAAGGTTGAGTTGATATGTCCATATTGTACATGATTTGGTAAGCGAGGGCACTTTGTTGATTTCTTTCTCGACTCTCAACCATAAGAGGGGCAGATTCTTTCTTTATATCAAGCGACTGGCGGAAGACTTTCAGAAAGGAAAGGTAATCGACTGGACGGAACAATTTGAGAGAAAGAAAGCTGGCAAGGCAAGCGTCAAAGCGCTATGGCTAGCTGGCAGCTAAACGCAGCATGCTGACTCGCCTTATTGAATGAAGCGGGAATAAGGAGAACGGAAAGGCTATGCCGAGGAGGAGCCTCTTTTGGTTAGTGAGACCACCCCCGCTTCCCTAGACACGAACCTTCATAAAAGGGGAAGGACTAGCCAATCGAATGGACAAAAGAAAGCCAGGTCTCAGTCCACCATTCCAATCAGTTCAAGGATGAAAACCAGTTTACTTTCAGTTAAGTCAGGCTAGTCGATTTGATAAAATAAAGATTAGGGTCCCTCACGTGAGATAGATTCGATCTGCTCCGAGGCTGCTGATCCATCTTCTCGCTTACTTTGAAGGGCAACTATTCAATCATTGAATTCGACCAGTGAAGACAATTCTGTGTCAATAGCCGCCATATAAATTCTGTGCTGCTTTGACTTTCCCTATTCCTAGCGGGTTCATTCCCGATCCCAGCTGAGCTCCGAAGTGAAGATTTCGTCCGTCATCGAGGATTTTACTTGCCTCCTTTACCCGTCGATCTTTCCGGTAGTCAGTAGCGAAGCGAATGCGAAAGAAGAAAAGAGAACCCCGGATTGTACGAATTGATTGAGAACTAACAAGACGAAGGAAGATCGAGAAACAACAGTGACGGATCTCGTGTGGAAGGGGCAGGCGATTGATAAAGGAAAGATCTCATTAGTCAGGGAATGTGTAAAGATCGAGTGGGTCGGGCGGAGATCCTTCTTTATAAAATTCCGTAGAATAGTCAAATTAGCCCCCTAGTCTAAGTAGCAAACCATGAATCATGTCGGGTACGGAAGTAGCTGTCTTGAAAGCGAGAACGTATTTCCTGCCTTTTCTTTTTTCTGCTTTCAAGTTGGAGGAGATTGGGGCGGATCGATAGGCCGGTCAATGAAATCATGAAAGAAGATTGGCGCGGGTTACTGACAAATCAATGAAATTCGGTTAATAACCTCTATTCTAAGCCATGAATCCAACCTCTGCGAGGACGGGATTCTATTAGTTTAGTGGGAAGAATCCGCTTGCTTAGAGAAGGATCGAATAAAGAAAGCGCAAGTGAAGGAGAGACAATCTCGCTTGAGCTGGGTCCTCCCGCGTGGGAGGGTGATAACTTGAAAGAGGTCATTGAGCCAATGCAACTAATAAAATGAGTAGTCTTTTAGGTCCAGTTCAGTATCGAATGCAAAGGAATGATTTCCCAGCCACTCGAGGAAGTGACTACTAATAGTGGTTCTGGGGGCATCTTCTGTGAAGAAAGACGTAGAAGAAGAAATTTATTTATTGATAGGAAAGCTGAAGGTTCGAGACAAATAATTGAAGCAAATCTAGCTCTCAGACGAGCTAAGACACGAGTAGAGGCTACCAATACGATTTCGTAACTAGTTGGTGCGTCCAAATAATCAAAAGAGGTTTTGTTTATACACTTTTTATCTATATAATCTATATAGAGAAGATATCCTATTTTTCTTTGTATTTTATTTTGTTGATTGAATCAAATAAAAAGAAAAAATAGTCGATTATATATAGTCTTACTAAATAATCGGAGGGTGAGTAGAGAAACTTATTATATACCGGAGTCGACGGTGTATAATAAGTTTGACCGACCTTACCTACTATTGGATTTGAACCAATGACTACTGCCGTATGAAAGCAATACTCTAACCACTGAGTTAAGTAGGTCGTTTATCATTACAAGGAGAACCATCACTATAGTATAGATGGATTAGAAACGTAATAATTAGTGTTTATAAGCAATATTAATCAAACAAACAGATCAACGAGCTATGATGTTGAATCGTGGGTGGAATATTCATCTTGCGAAAAAATAAAAGGTAGGCATACATAAAATATGTAGCACACACAAGGGAAGGGCTTTAGCTCAGTTGGTAGAGCAGAGGACTGAAAATCCTCGTTGTCTTACTCAAAGTCTACGGTTCGAGTCCGTATAGCCCTTTTTAGCTTTGGTTTTCTAAAAAAAGGAGCTATTGACCTGAGTAGTTTTCTTTTTGTATTTGACAAGCAAGGTTACTTTTTTAACGAAATGTAAGGTGAGGCTTGCATGGTATATAGTAAGTGTGCCACGAGTGCTCCCTTATATTATAAGGCTTCTGCTTCTCTCTAATAACGAGAAAATGACTCTTTCAGAAAGCAAAGCTACAACTTTTCAGTCTAAGCTATCTAAGCTAGAACTTAAGGCCGACCTCTTTTACAAATGAACCGAACCTCGATCCACATTCATCAAAGAGATACGGCCATCTCTGACGGTTGAACACCCCCTTTAGATCGTTCTTTTCGTGCTTGAAAAACGACCCCATCGGTCCGCTCCTTTTAATGGACATTCTTAGCCGCCCTCCGAGGGTTAAGACCCCATAGATCAGATCATGAACTCTTTCAGACCCTTAGTTTCACTTGGTTGGGACAGAGTTTCGGCCTGCCTTCCACCGAAGATAAAAAACCTTACAGCTGCCTAACCTGCTGACATTCCAGGGAATAGAGTCATTATTTGTGTCACATCCGATCATTCGAGAGAAGGATTTCCTGTTATCTCTCAAATTATAGGCATTGAAGCGATCGAGCGAGAGAAAGCTCGAAAACTATTGCACATGCCCCTCATTCGCCCTTTACTAATATAATAGAAGGTAAGGCAAAAGCAGCTTAAGCCCTTCCGATCACCCGAGAAGCCCTCGATGAACCGCCTATAGTATTCTAATATATACTTACTTATATATATAAATAAAGATTTGATAGTCTAACTAATCTGACGAAGAATCGTAATTCCTGCACCTTGCGTGGCGTCTCCCAGTCCACCACGGCTTGCACGCACCTTCTCTTGATCCAACCAACTCATGCCGTCGCCAATCCAGTGCCAAAGGAACTAGACCTTATGCAAAGCACCTTTTTCACATAGAGCTGATTTTCCCTTATGATCTGGAATTGGTCATAGTCTGCCAAGAGGGCTAAAAAGCGCCTAAGGATTTTCTGCCATAGTCTTTCATTAAGTTACATAGTTGTTTTAACACGTTGAGTCTCTTTAGGCAGTCCCGTGAAAGCCTCAAGGGGAGTTATTATTCTGTAATAAGAAAAGCCCCTTTATTAGTAAGGCTGTCCAGTCAAATTGAGTACCTTCACCCCCCTTGTCACTTAAAAGGTAAGAATGGGCATACTTCATTATGGGCGTAACGGAGAGAGGAACTTTCTTTCCAAAAGAGGGATTGGTAGTCAAAGTTTTCCCAGGAAAAAAAAGAACTCCTGATATTCTCATTCCAGTAGTTCTTTAGTTGAGTAGGATAGTAGCTTCGGTCGATAGCTTCCTGTTTTGAAACACTTCCCGGGGACGTCCTTCTATTCTATATAGGAGCCCTTTCTATGTATGCTTCCTTCCCAATGCTATCTGTCCAAGGGGAAGAAAAAGCTTCAGTGTGAAAGTGAACATCAGGGTCAGGCCTTTGGCTGGTAGTGGATTCTTAGCTAAGGCAGGGATGGGGATTGCTTTGCCGCCTAGTCATTTCCTGCAAAGAACTAATTATACAGGACGTCCGATACAGGAGCAAGCCAGATACTTCTTCCACCCACCATATGATGACGCTAGCCAATGAGAGACCATGACCTATGTGCCAGCCCTTACCCTCCGGTCGAGCAGAGACGCGTCACACTTTCGAGCTCACTAGCCTTAAGAGGACATCTTAATGGTTGGGTTCGGCAGTTGACTCCTTCGAAAAGATGACTACATCCGGGCTTCGTCTTACCCTTTCGGAAAGAGCTCTAATAGCAGCCTCCACTTCACTCTGAAGAAAGCTAGCTGGCAAGATTCACAGTCGATGAAAGAAGGGACAGAGTGATGGCATCCGTAAGAGAGGGAGAAGGAAGAAGACCAAGCACATGAATCAAGCGAGGACTTAGACAAATAAGATAGCCGCAGTCACAAACGAAAGCTTTTGCTAACCTAAAGCAATTAAGACAAGCTACAATAAGATTGCACTCAGTGCATCAGTCTTATTCCTGAAAAAGACTCGAAGAAAGGTTGCTAAGGTTGAAAGCTTCATCCAGTGAGGAAAAAGTTTATGACTCATAGCATTACTCAGGGGAATCCTACAAGCCATGAGACCCTTTACTCCTGAAATGGAATTATGGCCTTAAACAAGCCATTAAGACATTGGCATAGAACTCAACTACATCGGGCCTACACTCAGACTTAAGGGGCAGCCCAGCCAAAAGATGAGGAAAAGGAAGAGGAAGCCGGAGAACGACAGAAGGAAAGAACTCAACACAAGAATAAAAGACCTTTGACTACGGGCATCAACCAATTAAGATGGCGCATTTCTTCTAAAAGAAATTCAAAAGGAAATCGACCTTCAACTAAAAAAAAAGACTAGACGAAGTATTCTGCCTCAACACTTAAGTAAGCACAAGAACCTCTAATCGAAGAGATTCGAAAGTGCTTCTCTCCTGACGTTCAGAACTCAAGAGGAACAACTCTCAGAAATCTGCCTTACCGCCTCAAAAACAAAAAGAGGTACTTTGTTCCAGTTTCTCGAGATGCGTGCGGAATCTCTATTTCCCTAGAACGGTTCTCCATTCTCGCTTTCACTTAAATAAAAAGAGTTTAATATTAAATAGAAAAAGCGAGGGGCCGGAGTCAATGTCAATAGACTGTTTGCGACGTGAATCGAGTGGTAAGACTTGGTACGGGACACTAATTCCACCGCTGGATAGGAAATAGGAATTATTAATTTGCCGAAAAAGAGTTTAGTTAATGGACGAGAAGGAGGATTGCCTTAATTAATAAATAGAATCAAAACAAAAAAAGAGGGGCAGAGACCACACCGAGAACTCCTGCTTTTCCCCTTGGGATAGGGGTGGTTGACGATTCCCTTTTGAATTACTTTTAGGAAAGGGGTAAAAGGTTCTTATCTACGGGACTCCTACTTTACCTGCTAACTATTTAGCTGGCTAACTAACTCCAATTCATCTTCTGGGTTCCCGCCTGGCCGATTGATCCGATGAGATTCAGGAAGAAAGATGTTCCAATCGTGATGGTTGTTCAACGACGAATTCCTCGTCTATTTGTGAATGATTGTTCATTCGCTATTTTCTAACTATTGGATAAACTACTCGGGCTTTTAATAAGCCTTTGAACCCCTTAAAATAGGGGAACCCTAACCTAAATTGCCCGTTCATTCTGATGAAATCACTTATCTCTTTCCTTTAGAAAGGATCTTGGGAGGCTCGCTATCCCGATTTATTCGGAAGTGCAGACGGAATAAACTAATCAGAGCGAGGACCTTCTTTGAATCTTTGACTCAGTCAGCTCTATGCCCTTGTCTTGGAGCAAGAAGAGCATAAAACTGCCTTCCTTCACATTGTTCCGCTGGTCCGAGCTACTTACTTTACCTTTCTAAAAAGCTCGTGAACAAACTCTCTCTGATCCGTACTCCAACAGAGTCACTGTACTGGGCTATAAACCTTAAAAAGCATTGGAGTTGCGCCTTGGGCAGCAAGAGCAGGTACAAATTCTTCAAGCTGACGCAGACGGACTACAACTACTACATACTGGTATTTAGACTGATGGTCTGAAATCTTTCTTCAGAACTCGCTTTTGGCGCAGTTCTCACTATTCGTTATAAGAGCTTTTCCGCAAGGGGGCTTTCAAACTTATTGTTCCCTTGCTCTTCGCTTTGCCGCTCAAAAAGACAAACAAAGATTTCAGTCTAAACTAAAGGGGTTCGGGGATATCTCATCCCAACATAAAATCAAAGATGATAAATTCCTTAACTTAATTAGTATGAACCTCTTTCGCGAGAAAATAAAATGTGTAGGGAATACTGGGGGGTAACCTGGCCTGGAAGGCCTTGAAAGCGGCCATTCTCTTTCCTATCTAAATGAGGAATAGCTACCCGAAAAAAGCTCCAAATTGAAAGAGAATCTCCTAAACTAAAGGTTGCGGTGGAAGAAAGAAGAGAGCTCCCGAAAATCGTTATCCTTTAGGACCAGAACGTACAGCGAAAAGAGAGATTTCCCTGTGCATGAAGGGAGGGTGAAGCAGGCTAAGTCATAAGAATCTGCTTTCTTGAAAAGACCTCCTGCTATGCTAACGAGGGGTCTTAAGCAAACAAAGTACCAAGAACTTTGGATATTATCCCTTTTTCTGCTTGACTTTCTTTTAACACAGGGGGAAAAGACTGAGATTCATTCCCATATTGAGGTTACTAACATAACAACCCGCCTTATCCTTTCCTTTGAACAGAATTCTGTTCTCAACCAGAATTCTGGGGTGTGGATGCCCTTCCTGGCTAAAAGAATGGCTATCAATCTTGATTTACACATTGACTGCAGAGCAAAGCAGAATGAAGCTAGTGATGCGTGATGCTTAACATATCAAATTCGAGCCTAATGATGTCCTTTGATCTGTTTTCTTTAATTTGATTCAAATTATAGTAGCTATATGAGACTGACCTTCTTTAGGACAGGAAGGAAGAGAGTGAAACGAATGAATTGCCCTATTTGATCTAGTCTCTTCAATTATCGATACCCGTACATACAAGGATCGTTGTAGCTTATCTCCTTCGTCGAAGTCAAATCCCCTTCGTCTGGTGTAAGATAGACCAACATCCAAAGTATGCGAATCCAACCCCTAGCTAGGTTTTCAGGAAGAACTGCAGGTAGTCTTGGCATCCCCTCTTCTCTGTGACGATTGGGTTGTTGTTCCGTGAGTTACTGTGAGATCCTTTTTGAGTTTGAGATGAAATGTGGGAATCGCCCTTAACTGAAAGCAGGAAGCGAAGCAAGCATCCAAAAAATTCCAAACAAAAAGCCACGGCCTTTCTTGTCTTATGTTTCATATCCGAAGCTCTTGTCGTTGAAGTAATAACTACAGTTGGAGGAAGCACATTCATTATCTTAGGAAATGGCGTAACCGCAGCAATTGAATCTGCGCAAAGGGGTCCTTTCGTATTGAAATTCCTCCTATTGTCACACGACTCTGAACTCAGTTTTTTACCCTGGCCAATACCTATTAGGATCCCTAGTAAAGCCTTCATTAGGCTATCTCAAAGCTAGGAAGGAGAAGACCGGGTGATTGAATCTTTCCATCTTCTCTTACTTTTCCTCAAGCGCTAGTTCTGCTTTCACATCCGGATCGGATGCCTTCTTGGTTTCGAGTCCGCTCTTTCCTCTGTCTTCGTGCCTTACAATAAGGAATAGCATGCAAAGTGCTTAACCGGGCTCAGGATATTCTATTCATTGAGGCTATATCTGAGTAAGCAATCCCCATCTCCCGAGAGAAATCACTCTAACTCTGTCTCCTGTCGACTCTTTTTGGTTAGCGGTGAGGTAAAGAAATGAAAATTGGGTTGGTGTGGTTACCTTTGTTTTTTCCTGGGAAATTCGTTTTGAGTGAACGAAGCCATCAATCGTATACTTTAAAGCGAGGGAATACCCGGATCAAGTAGAGAAAGGCTCCTCCTGATCTGAGGAAGAAGAAGTAGCGATATGTCGCCTTATGGATTATTGGAACGGCTTCCTCTCTTTCTACCTACACATCTCAGAGCTCATACACCTGCGCATCTCACTAGCGTATCTCCTCTCTGTCCCGTAAGCATTTAGGGTCTAACTCCCTCTTCTCGGTCAGTATATTCCCCTAATCTCTCTGTCATTGGAATAGCAAAAAAGAATAGAATAGGTAAGTAATTAAGGCTTGGGATCGAAAGAGAACTTTTGCTTTGGTCTCGAGGAAGTGACTACTAATAGTGGTTCTGGGGGCATCTTCTGTGAAGAAAGACGTAGAAGAAGAAATTTATTTATTGATAGGAAAGATGAAGCGAAGAAGCAATCCGTGGAATATTCATATCCGGAAATGAGCCCATAGGGAAGTAGTTTCATAGGAGAGTAGGAAAAACTTGAATGAAAATAAGGTCAGAGTCGTTGTCTAATCGTTGATTATGGCTTACCAGGATTATTCCTTACTTGATAGAACTCCGCACAAGAACCCGTGTCAATTTGTATATGCTAAAAACCGGGCTTGTGCCCTTGTACACCAAAAAGGTCCCCTCATCGAATCATAGATAGAAAGACTTCCTTTCGTTTAGCTTTCTAAGTCATCAATACTACTTTCTGGCTACTATGGTGCTTGCTAATCCAGATGCTCCGGGGCTTTTTCTTAGTCTCTTTCAATCCAATCCGTCTCTGCTTCTTTGAACTCTTCGTTCTTTGTTCCTTGATTTTTTTGTAGTTTGTAGAGATAGATTTGATAGCGTCACGCTTTTTCTTTAAGGATCCTTTCCTTCGAAAAGTATGATCTTAAAATTGGAAATATAGCTTGAGGATGCTGCTTGGGAAAAGAATCGAAGGGAAAGCCTTTCATTCCAGAGTTCATGACTTTTCCTAGTCTTTCCTGCGGATGCATGGATCATTTGACAGTTCAAGGGCTTAGTTCCAATCCTTAAGTTTCTCACTTATCTGACGGACGGACTAGCTCACTAGTTCACGTGATTGATAGTTGTTATAGATTATATAACGACAACAACTGTCTGGCATATGCTCTTCAAGCTTTGAATGTGTCTGGGGAAAGGGTATAGGAGATTGTTGCTTTTCATTTTTGTCGATAGGACAATGGGATTTCAAAAATCTGTTCAAAAGGCCGCTTCTATTACTGTATACCATCCGATATGAACCGATATGAAACGGTCAAACTAAATAACCTAACCACGCCTGACGTGAAATGGAAAAGATTATACTAACGAACTGCAAAGAAATATCTTTCCAATAAAGAAAGTCAACTCGCCCTCACATGTGTGCTTCTACGCTAATAAACTTCTTTTCTATTAGATAGTGTGGTCTTTTATTTATAATAATCTAAAAAGAAAGACGAAGAACGAATGGGAACCTATTTAGCCCTTAGGAAAGGTTAGAGTCTAACCCTAAAATCAAAGTAGTAATCCCAGAATCGTTTAAGTAAAGTCAGTCCCCCCCCCAACCCTATAACGAAAGTTGGATGAGGTTTGTATAAAAAGGGGGCTATATAGGAGCTATATACTAGTACTAAAACTTTCTTAAGAAGGCTTTCTTTCCTGAAATCTATGGATTTCACAGTGGCTTTCCTAAGACTTCTTTGAAAGAAGGGAGTGCTCAGCTAATGATCTTCCAACTAAGTTTACAATGGAGTTGCTCTTATAAAGAGTTAGTATTTTATTAGTAATAGGGAAGAATACAGAGGTCTAGACTTATCCAGTTCAAAGTAGAGGAGAGGTGAAGATGAGAAGAAAGGTAAATCTTCTAAGCAAAAAAAACGAAGTTCCTAACAACCTTGCACTTTTCGAATAGATTTCAAGTAGGAAAGCATCGAAGAGATAAAGGACTTCAACCACTTTCTTATACCCAGAGTCCTTCTCAATGTGACGGAGGCTGGGTTCATATAACACTTCCCTGTCTGGTCGAATGAGCTTACTTATATCAGCAAACCAATAGGCAGTTGGCTATAGCTTCTCTGATGAATTAATATAGGTAGTTTTCTAAGATTTCGTTAATAAGGTTTTCTAGACTTTTCAACGACCATGGCCATGAAAGTCTAGTCCTTTTCGAATTTAGAATATAGAACCTGGATAGATCTCATAGATATAATTAAAAACAAGTTCACATCTCAGGCACCTGGTCGAGTGACCTATTGTTAAAATGAAAATATGACTAGCAAGTTCTTTGTATGAGTTACCTTTTTTACTGACGCTGAATCCTTTGTCTCGCATCCGTTGGCTATAAGAGCATTTTAAGAAGGATACTTATTTGTCCCGTCAGTCCTTCTGTTAGCCTTTAGGCTATTTTTCCCTTGAATACTCTATATGTTGCTATGGGTCCTCTTATCTCCCGGATTCTTAAAGGGAAGTCAGCAAGTTCCTGTAAAAGGTATGTCAACTAACTTTCGATTAAATCAATATTTATCAAGTTCTCTGACCTTTCTGGGCTTGGCTCACTTAAGGATTCATTCTCCCGAATCGATGTTTGTCCTGGTGAAGCAAGATAGTGTAGGATATTTCTAGCTAGTCTTTGGTTTGAGAGATAAGTGACGGAGTAAGCTCAGGGTGAATCCTTGGTTGTTGAGGGTAATCCACCTTTTTAGGGAACGCAATTTCAGAATAAGCGAGAGTCGGTAAAAAGAGACTAGAGATTGTAGAAGTATCCATTCGTTACCAATAAACTCTCATAGAAGGTGGAGAATTTTCTATTACATTATAGAAGCTGTCTACAGAGGGCTGTGATTCCTTACACTTTTGTGTTAAGGCTTGAATTCCTTGACTTATATATGCATAAAGCCCCTTTATCAATCTGCAGCCCTATAGAATCCATTTTCTTTATCCTTTTTTCTACTCAGTAAGAGTCAACAAATTCGAATAAGTAAATTCAAGCACACTCTCTATATCCGTACCCATCTAAACTGAAGCAGGCATACATAGGCTTTCTATCCAGTACTCTTTCTTAGATCCTTCTTTCCACGCTCCGATAGTTGTTGAGTTTCGAGTAGTCGATGATTCGTTACCGCTTTGTTCTTTCTTCATTCCTTCAATGAAAATGCTTCAGGTTCTACTAGACAACAGCGATAAGTCGTTCCGCTCTGTTCCCCTAACACACTACACCAAGCGAACTATGACAGACTAAGACCGAACCGTCTAACCTAGCGTCATCTGACTGGATCCGTTTAATTAATGGAGGAGGACTTACTTAATTAAAGTAAGTCTGAAGGACGGAAAAATTCCATCTGCTCTTTCAGTACTGGATATTGAAAAGAATTTTAAAGAAATTTTCACACATAGTCAACCCTAATACAATATACAATAGCTTAGTCTACATAGAGAGTTGCTTGAAGCCGATAATGTGGAAGTTTTTGATGAACGAACCCTGAAGTGGATCGCTTTCTCTTGCACGTTAATGAATCGAGGAATTGCGTATGTAAAGGGGAATCAAGATTATACAGGTAGTATCTCCCTAACAATAGGGAGTGCTAAGCGTTGGTTCAAATCCATATAGTAATTCACTTCCCGGTATCACAACATAGGTGGATGTCCCAAAAATGAAGCTTCTCCCTATCTGTTTAACCAGGGCCTACTTCTCGCAAGATCTACTATGTGCCCACCAATGCTCACTCTCCTCAACTTCCTCGTACACGAACTCATCTCTGAATCATTCGAATACAAGTCTATCAGGATTCGCCAAAAGCACAACAAGGAAGAGGAAGCGTTTGCATTTTCATCCTTTCCTTCCTCTTGAATTCCCTTCATTAATTAATCAATGAAGATTCTACTCGAGCCTAAAATTCATATCGATATGAACTCTACGAAAATCCTTCGTAGCAATCTATTTATCTAGTGCATGATCATAGCTTTAGCTATTGAACTTGCCTCTAAAGCTGAATATGAGCTTTCTTTCTATTTGAATCTGGCGGTTGCCCCGGCTCTTTCACATCGTCTAATCTTTTCTTATGTTTGGAAACAATTCTGTTGTACCGATTCAGGAAAGCAAATCAAACGACTACTACGAGTTACCAGCTTTTTGTGCTCAACGCCCTTTTCTTTTGATCTACAGTCTGTGGCTACCCGCAAGCTAAAGATTGATTGTTCTATGAGCTTCTACACTCCAAAAGACAGTAATTGAAACAAAAGGTATGTCACGCAGAGATTCTTTCTTTTGTAGCATTATGCCTACATAAGCTCTCCCTAAAACTTTACTACTTTCTCTTTTCCTTTTTGGGAAGCTAGGCGCATTCGAAGGTTTGGGCTCAGCCTCATTTCTTTTTTCTCATAGCGAATGAGTAGAAGCAACTGCAAGTGATAAGGATAGTGTATTAGACTTTATTGGTATCGTGATACTATACTTAGCAGAATGAAATGCTTTAGCTCTGAGTTCTGTTAGATAGAGATCCCCGGCACACTTGCTATATCCACTAAGGCTTCATCCCACTTCATCCTACCAACTATACCAGATATAAAGCCGTTCTATAACAATTCAAGACAACTTAAAAGCAAAAAAACGATAGCGATCGGCGTCACGGGGGGAAAAAAAGTAACCTATGACACCGGGGAGTTGCGCTTTTTCTCCCGCCTCAGCTTCGCGGGTGGGAGGAGGTCGAGAGCTGAGTCCGCACGCTCTATGCTTTTCCCCTGCTTTCCCTGACGTAAAAGATTAGCTCGTACCCCCTGTGTCTAGGGATTCCTGGGGCATGAGTTAAGCATATAGTTGATTGCTCTTTCTTTCGATTGAGCGTCGGTACTTTTGTTTTGGAGTATCTCTCTGTAGGCGTGCAAAACAACAAAGCCACTGCTCTTCGGGGCGGTGAGGTGGACAATCCCTTACTCCAGCTTCAGAGGAGCATCTTTGCATGAATCAATACTAACTCCTCAGTCAGCTGACCTTCGATTTCGGGGATTAGAGCAGAAAAACTCCGTAACGACGAAGAAAGGTTTCGCCGACGCAAGTGCCTTAGTTCTTTTTCATATTTTTTTTTGGTATTATTATATTTAAATTATATAATAATAATAATAAGCACACTTGCCTATTTTTATTTACGATTTTTCTTTTTCATTTTCACTCCCAACCCCCTCTGACCAATTTTTCCCATCCTCGTCCAAAATGGGACATTCTAAAAAAGAGGAAATTAACTCAAAAACTTATCTCTCACTAAAGGTTCCTACTGTCGTAAAAGAGTGGGCCGAGAGATTGTATTCATAGAGTTAATCAGATTAAATCTATAAAGTTTTCTGACTCTGCCTCCTCCAACTAATTGGCCATAGAACTCCCGGCGATCCGTTCGAAAACCAAACTATTTCTTCGAAAAGAAAGAAATTGAAAAAAAGTGATAACTCAACATACGAGCGAGTGCAGTCAAGACGAGATCGTCGCTTTTTTCGATACGAACAACTAAATCAAAATCAAAACCGGGTAAAGAAAGTGAGAGAATCCATTATCGCAGCTCTCACTGGGGGAACGTCAAAGCTTTAGCGGGGATAGAGAAAACACCCCTTCTAATACTTCTTTTTTTATTTCATATACCCGCTCAATGAAGGATAATAGAAATTATGGGATTCCATATATAATAATAATAATATTTCCCTACAAAGCTGCTCTCTTGAACATGAATCACCTCTTCCCATTGATTTTATCCTTGTCAAAATGAATTCAGTTAAAGCCATACCCGTTTACAATTTAAAATGTTTTGATAAATTCAAATGTTATAAGTCAGGAACGCTATGTGAATAGGGTCTTTAAGCCCTCACCCAGCATCTATTAGTTCAATCAACATACGTTTCAAAAAGAATTTGGAAGCCCCTCCCTATTCTCTATTAAAAAAAGCTATGAAAAAACTTGAGTAATGTGGAATTACTGTTACCATTCCTGTGAGCTGTAGAGTTAGTTATCCCTTATCATCCCTGGTATTCCTCCTCTCTATGAGATGTGGGATCGACCCCGCGAGCCCTTCCTGTACTGACTTACTGTATACCGCTGTTAGTGAACACTAAGGTCTTAGTGGACTGACAGAGCGAGCTGTAAAGGTAGAAAAAAACAGATGAATCAAGAGCAAGAGATAGTGGTTAGGTCTTTTCCTAAGCAAGGACGGAGCTGTCGAGTGAGGATTGGCCGAGGGGAGTCCATGATGTAGCTGGGTACAAATAACCCAGTAAAAAAAAGACACGTAGAAGCCAGTGGGGTAGACGGATCACATGGTTTTGTACTGGTCAGCTTTGAGCTGTCGAGTAAGGATTGCTCCATCTCTTAATAAAGGGGCTTTGGAACCCAGTCTTATTAGACGTTAGACGAGAAAGGGGAGTACTCTATGATGTGCGCTATATTATTGTGTCCTATTCCTGAAGGAGTGATCGGTATTAAGCCACGTGGCGATACCCGAAGGACTTTTATTTTCGCTTAGAGCTTCCAACGTCTATAAATAGAAGCTGCTTTCTCTATTTGGCAAAGCAAGGAGAGATATGGATCCACCAGTTACCACTGAAAGACTTTCTCAAATTAATCAAGTAATTCTAAATGTTGAAAATGCAAAGCGCGAACGGCAGCAAACTCTGGTTGCCTTTTTGGAACACGTGCCTGCTGCCGATCAGGAGCTGGTGGAACAACGGATACAACAGCTCCTGAACGGCATTCGAACTCTGGAAGAACAGGGAAGGACCCTCATCCGAGAACGGGACTCTCTGATTGTCGGGATGGCCTCCAGCATCCGCGGGAGACCAGGGGGAAACAACTAAGAAGTCCCTCGACTTTGATTTAAATAAGTGTCTGTAGACGCTTCGTAGTGTGTTTCTTCTTTTTCTTTGTTTGGTGGACCTATGCGTCGTGTCTTTGTTGTGTTTGCATGTATCACTAGTAGTCTTCAATGCTTCCGTTGTTCACTTTGTAATGTTGTGTGGCTGGTCTATGTGTGTGTAAGCTTCCCAATGAGTGTAACTTGAACGACGCTTTTCGTTTCATTTCATTTCACTTGAACGTCATACGTATTACTTGAAATGAGTGAAATTCAATGAGTTTCACTTTCATGAAACGAATAGCTCTTCTCAAAAGATACGTATGACGTGACTATTACGTATCTTTCCGTTCGTTCGAAGAGCGAAAAGAAAAGAGGAGTATCGTTGATAAACGAATACGTTACTTCTACTACTCTTTTTCAAGTAGGAGATTTCCGCTTCCCGTACGACAGCTCTCAAGCGAGAGTCCCTGTTTCCTTATGCGTACCCAAGGAGGGACCCGTAGAGAGAGAGAGCTAGTTGGATATCGGTTTCCAGGTAGTTTAAAGCCAGCTCTAGTCATCAAGTCAAGTCTGTACTCGTCTGCACTTGAAGCCAGTAGACTTTTCATAGGGGTTGCTTTATCTTGTAAGAAAGAACCATCATGCATGTGTTAAGCATAACGCTAGCCTTACTTCATTTCATAGCTAGGAGAAAAGATTGACTATAAATAAACTTAGGGCTCTTCGCTACGCCCCTTCTTTTATTTTCTTTCTGAGATTCAAGAATATGAGTTGAAGAGATTACCTTTATAGATCTTATTGTTGTTGTTATAAAGAAATAGGGGGGACTAATAAAACCACATAACTGATACATCGTTTTATATGCTTTTGTGTATAAACTAAAAAAGTAGCGCACTCAATCCAGTCTTCGCACGAAAAAAGAGGTCTCCTCAAATCTCGCTCGTTAAAGCGCTTTCACACTCACGTCAACCGTTGAGACCCGCATGCGCGTCTCACACCTGCGCATCGACGCCTCGGATAGTTCGTTCAGTCCCAGCAAGTGGAGAGTTCGAAGAAGAGGAACAAGGATTTTTCTGCGCATCAAACAAAACACCCCATCGGGGGGTCACATCCATTTGAAAAGCCAGGGTGGTCTCAGTACAAGGGTAGGTGGAAGCCACAAGAGCAGGTGGAAAGACCAAAGCGAGTAGTGGTCTCATGGCAAGGGCAATTAGTACGGGTTTAATATATGTCTGGATGGATTAGAACGAAGGGATGAAGGAGGGAAAGTAGCTCTATTTACAAAATAAGCGGTTAAAAGAAGTGAGGCACAGCCTTTTCCACTGTTACAGAAGCCTTTGCCGCAGATGACCGCTTTGACATCTTATATTAGATTAGCCCCGATTGCGCTTTAAAATCAATAGTTCATTGACCGCCTCTGATCTGTTCTTTGAACAAGCCTTGTTACTAAAGAAAGAATGCCATACTATAGTTTGCTTAGAGCGGCCAAACAAACCTGCATCTAGATCGATTCGTTTTCCGGTTGTTTTGTTATACCGAATATACATAGTAGGATTCAGATTCTCTGTAGATTAACTGGGCAAGCTATTCATCATTAACAGGAAAGATCCCCAAGCGGTTATTGCAAACATGGGATAGCCTGACTCTACGCTACCATCTGTATTATCTTATTCAATTGAATCTTTCATATCAGAAATGCTTAGTCGCAAAAGTCCATAAAGGGGTAGCCGCAGTAGTCTATCTATCTTTCATGATTTGAAGGGGTAGTCGCTTAATCGGCAGTATGATTTCCTCATTCCCATCTGGCATATCTGTTACAAGCATAATGCGAGAGTGTTCGACCACTCGTCTCCGCTCATTTTACCTGTTTCTGGAAAGAGATTCTATACTTGTGTTAATGCTTTCCCGATAGGGACTTCACTCAAGCTTAGCGGCCGAAAGATCTGCTCCAACGGGGGAGACTGATTCAGGAAATCGCCGGTTGGCTTTGTCCAACCTTCAAAGAAATGGGATTATTTGGGCGATTCTTTTGCTTCTCTTACGATCGATATTTCGAATGTTATAACGGCAAGATCTTACTACTTCTATTTCGACAAAGCAAAGAAAGTACGATCTGTTCATTAATAGACGCAGCATTCTCCCCTGCTTTTCAGTTTACGTACAGCATGAAACGAAAACTTACTATTTTTCAATACTACTAAGTCTGTTGATTGTTCTTGGGATTGCGGCTTTCTTTCTCCTCTACTGGTCTTCGAGCTGAATTAGATCCAGCCTTCTTCTGACAGTTCCGTTCTTTCAACTCCTTTTGCTTCTGCTTCTGAAAAGAAAAGAAAGGTTAACGGCAAGGAGTGAACCCGCTGTCCCAATAGGTTCAATGGCTGTCATGTTTGAAAGTGAAGTACGTCAGGTGTCTTCAAATCTTATTTTAGACTTCGTCTTTGTTTGATCTCCCTCTTCCCTTTCTCGCTACAAGGAGCTCTTATATAAATAACTTTTAGGGAAGCAGAAGAAAGAAAAATGATGCGTAAGGTCGCCCCTAGCCGGAGCTTTGCCCATTTAGTTTAGTTTGGTGAGAGGCAAGCAAAAATGGATTGTATAAAGGCGGGCACTCTATCTCACATATCGCGCATCTGTCTGAATGATGAACCGGTGGCATCTGACGACCGACCACATGCAATTCTTGCCTGGACCAGCAATAGCTATCCACCTAACATCTCTTTCTACCCAAGCGGAGCATCAACTATGAAAAACATGTGAACGGCCCAGAAGACACAGATGGAGGAGTTTACTATTGGACTGATAAGGTTCTCACATATCTGACCCGATCAGGAGAAGATATACAGAAAGAGGAAAGGAAAGACGGACCAGTGCAGCATGTACCAGCGTCATAATTGCATCCGATCTTAAACTCGACGCTTTGATCCCTTGTTTAACTTCGGCCCGATCACACGTAGGAAAATACGCCTTGGCAAAGCTCTGCCTGACACAGAACCAATCGGGTTTCGGAAGAGAAGAGCTAAAAAAAAAAGAAAAACTTGACTTTATAGGCGGTACTTACGGAAATGAAGGCCGAAGCTGTCCTTACTGGAAAACTTTTTCCTTGTTGGAGTGCAGCCAGCGCCTTACTTCGAAATGGGCGGATAAGACCGTGTTAAGTCGGTATCCTGTGGTAAGGTTAGGTTTCTTCACAGAGTGAGCTGGAAAACAGCGAATCTTCGCGATTCCGAACTCCCTAAAGCAAGCTTAGCTTCGTTCAGCCCATGACTGGTGCATGAAGGTTTTTCGTCTTATTCCTATAGATGGGACGTTCAACCAGACTGCCCCGGCTAAGCGCCTGTCATAAAAAGCAGTCTTTAAGTGTTGAAAGAAAAAAGACTTTTCGGGTTCTCTTTACGCCTTTAGAGAGATAGATATACTTACTCGAAGCAAAGGGGCGCAGACAAAGACTGAACTGTAATGAAATAGCCACGATCACTCCTTTCAACACTTGAAGGCAAGGGAAAGAGACTGTCTTTATGTGTCTTTCAGTGAAGCTTAAGCTGTCTTGTCTTTATGTGCATTCCTTTTATTGTTGACAGCCTGCCTTAAAGGGAAAGGATCTCAAGTCCGAGTGGAAGGCTATCCCACAATCCTTCATGAAACCCTCCGACAAGCCTATATCACGTCGTTTAAGGCACAGTAACCGTCTTCCATGTTAGATTCATCGTTGGACCTTGTTACCGTGCCGAAAAAGACGTTATAGCGACCATCCTGGGCCTTCCACGATTGTTGACCTGTCTCGGACCGGGGAAGACGTTCTTCTTCACAGGACATACGGTACAGAAAGGATCATCGTTGGATCTTGTCTGGACGGAGATGTGTCTTTCCGGGCGCAAGACGGTAAAAAAACTTGAAAGACTTTTAAGAATACATAAGACCTTCTGTTGAAAGTATCTACCCTTCTCTTACAGTCAATCATTCAACAAGTCTTCACATTGAAGACAGTAAATAAAAGGGAATCTGCTATCTGATTGCCCTGTAGGCCCCATCTCCAAACTTCTATTAGCCAGTGCTTCTTGTAGCCGATTAGATCCGTGGAATCGGGGTAAACTCCACTCTATGAATCCTATAAGAATAGAGGTAAAAGGGACAGGGAGAACCTTTCCGGCAATACGGATTCCATATCCAAAATGCTCTACAGGAACCTTCGATATCCAATCACACGTGGAACCTGCCCGTTCAGCGGTTTTCGAGACAAAAACTGGTCATTCTGTGGATCCGAGATAGAACTCCGGTCCTGCAACTCCTTCCCTTGATAGCCCTGAGAAAAAGTTACACCGCACCTCCAAAGCACTCTCTGGGAAATCCGGATCTTTCTCAGCAGGGACAGTACCAAGGATATCAGGGTTAGATAGTTTTTTTTTTTCTGGCAGTATAAAATCTTTCCAATCAATCGGGAAAGTCTATACCCGAAAGAGGGAAACCTTCTGTTTGCTTGCCATTGCAATATCTACAACCGCAGGAAAGAAAGCCCCGGCCTGGTATTTTGCCCAGCTGAAGCAGCGGCAGAAGCTGAACCCGAACCAAACCTGCCGCAAAGAAGGGATGTGCCTTAGTTCAGTCTCGAGGACGGGATAATAGGGGCGTAGCACCGAATATGTCGGAGTAGTCCCACCCGGTAGATGGACAAGCCAGTAGTACCAATCCTTGAAGCCTTTCACTGTAGAGCTTTCTTTCAATATGAGGACTAAGAAAAGGAGACGAATATAGCTAAACAGCTGCAGCAGAAAGAACGAAAAGCCAAAAGTCAAGGTGCATAGCGGTCTTTTCAAGAATAGGGGAGTACATAATAAGGGGTTTGCAAGACAAAAGAGAATCCGCTGGAACTACGGACAAGGATATTTTACTCAATTCCCCTCAACCTATTTTAAAAAGCGGAATCAAATGAAATTCAACCAGTGTGTATGTAAGACAACCTTAATTCTCTATGTTCAACGCTTTGGGCAAGCCAGAGCAAGACTTCTCTGCGGGCCGGCTATCTCCTACTTTAAATAGAGCCGAATCCCTGGAATTCTCTGATGCCGGGGATTATGTCTATTTAACTTCGTATTGCGATCTCCGCTGACGATCGTTCTTTTCTTTTCATAAGATCTATTCTTGGGCGTTAGCGTTAATATAGCTTTTCTCTTTTATATGGGATAGGGCTTTGGAGAACTCAACGAATGGAATTCCCCTTATGTTATATCTGCACTAGTACCAGTCTAACTAAGAGTCATCTGCTAGGCCAGCTTCCTGTGAGTAAGCCAGTGCTAAAGAAGAAGGCGTCTGAAAAGCTAAAAATTCATTGGGATAGATGCAGCGCCAATTGTAGCGGTGAGTGCTAAGTACTTCGATTAATAGTTTGCAGGTAGAATAGGAATAGGCTTTTTTTTTCTTTAGAGTAAGACTCTTTGCTTGCTTCTTTCTAAAGCTCAGCGGATGAGTGGCCGTATTCGACACCTCTTTCTCTTACGGCTAGTGCGCTATTTGAGATAGTTTCAAAGGGGTGTAACGATAGAAAGTTTTGAATCAATAATTCCTCAAAAGTCATTGCGTTTACGTTTAATACAGTTACTGCTATACCTTAGGCCTCAATTAGCAGTCGTAAGGCCGACATGTCTTCATCCCGAAATAAGTAGAAAAGAATCTCGTCTGTTTGAAAGGTAACTTGAATTAGTAGTCGGACTGTGAACCATTGTCACTCGTTAGGCCTCCCAATAGTTTTGATTTGAAGGTATGAAATCACGCAAAAGACTTCCTGGAGAGGCTGCGAAGCTTAACACCTATTGAGGTACGGAGTTCTCGACTGAAAGGAGAGGAGAGCATAGCGAACACTTTAAAGGAGCAGTGCAGTAAAAAACTGCTAACTCCACTGTTCGCCCAAAATCTTTTTCCATTACCGAACGGAAAAGACACGTATGATGTGAAGGACGCATACGTACCGGATAATAATGTTCAATTGCTTGGCAATATCTATGAAACTATAGTGTAATTCGGCGCCGCTAGTCCGCATTATAACCACCTTCTTCAAATTGCGTTCACCTTTTGGGGTGGTTAATTAAAAAAAAGACTTCGAGTACCACCCCCCCGGATGCAGTCCGTTTTAGAAAGACGAGAAGGGCGAACCGGGTCACCAAAGTTACGATCAGGAAGGCTGAAATCCAGATAAAAGTATCCGGAACAGTCTGGTTCGAATCCAGTTCGTGACAAGGCTTTAAACATAGAATTTCTCGACGGGTTGAAGTTTTTATTGAGGTTCGAAAATTCTACTTGAATTTTTTAAGCATGTGAAAAAGGATCCCCAAAAGAGGCCAACTGAAGAAATGGATTGTCTGGGTTGCTGCTCATCAAGCTTGAGATCGGTTCTTACGTCGATCAGGTTACCGACTTTAAAAAAGCACTACTGGGCCCGCGGCTTCTCGAAGCCAATCTCGCACTTGACACGCTGAAAGCTTCAAAGACTTGGTTTTCTTCATTTCCGCTCTGAGAGGATCGACGCCTACCGGGGACCGGCTCTATGAGCACCTTTGGGCTCCGCTTCCTCGATCGACAGTGCCGCCCTTTCCTAAGCCAATGCTGCCCACGTTCTAACACTAATTGCTTTGCTACCCAAAAAGGTAGCACACTAATCTCCGTCACCCTCGGGTCAGGTCTGGCTTAACCTTATTCCCGTCAGTTCCGTCACTCTCTTTTCTTTCAATGGCATCCGCTTTCAAAGCATTTTTTCCCACAAAGCCACCCTGCTTGCAACAGTAGATCTTGTTGATTCGGTTGAAGCAGAACAAAAAACAATAGTTGCATCCGTTAAAGACCAATCACTGGCTGCAGTAAAGGTTTATCATTGGATAAAGACCCTTCATTGCTAGCTTCCTTGCCGATTGAGAGAAGGCACCGAAGCCCTACTCGAAGCTTGGAGTTCCTTCCGTCTCTTACTTTGAGCTATAAGGAAAGGAGAAGAGGAGCACTTAGCCTTACTTAATTGGATCCATGTGCGTGCCCAGGATCAAGGGCTATGCCTCTATATAAGAGGATGAGGATCAGACCGGCTATAATTAGGTGAGGCCTAAGATAGCAAGTCTGGCTACGAACGTCATTTCACGTAGGTAGGAAGCCTTCGACTAAAGAAGGGCATGAAAAGGGCACTTCTTACGGCATCCTGCGTTGAGAGCGGTAATCCAACGATTAAGCCATTTCTGAGAGTAGAAAACTACCTATTTTTTTTACGGTGACATAGTCTTCACCCTTCCTGCGCTCGGAAGCATTTTGATTCATCCAATCCTTCACATATCGGTTCAAGTAAAAGAAAATCGCGTGAGACCTATATCCGGGGGGCAGAAGTGGCCTTACCTCTGCATTGGACCTGAAGACTCGATCACTGGCGAGAAAAGGGAATGAAATCGCTTGCTTGTGACTTTATAAGCTATAGCCGATTACCCGTCACATCAACCATAAGAAGAAGAGTTTCGGAAGAATACGCTTCCCTATTTGATAGCTGGCGCTGGCCGTGCCCCCGATAAGATCTTGTCCAGCTTCTTTCGTAGTAGATCGAGCCGTTTAAGTAGTAAAAAAGACTGAAGTCTATTCCGGAATTCAATTAAAAAGGGCTACCTTAGCCCCCGGGGGGACCGGCGCCTTCTTTTCTTTCATTTCATGACCAGCTTACCCCATTTACTGAAGGTCGAGCGTATGAGTCTTCACCCCTTCACCGAACTTTTTGAATCGCTTTGCTTAAGTTGTGAAGAGATCATGAAAAAGAAGTAAGTAATAAATAGGCGCCTTCTCACGGTGCTCCACGTCAGTGGTAGCCAAACCAATGGCTGAATCTTCTTCTTCTTCAAAGTGTTGGTAGTCGAAGACTTATTGGTCTTTGAAAGGAGTTCAAGGGCACATGACCCAAGGGCAAAATAAAGTGTACAAGTGCTCTTAAGAGATTTCACTTTCAGTGGTTAGAAGGTCGGATATAAGCTGAGGTATAGCCATGACGGTCTGGGATCGAGCCTTTCTCTTCCTCTGGTGACGTTAGTGACTTCGCTTCCCGCCTTTAATTAGGAGTTCGGGCTTTTTTAGCCAGGCCTTTTTTTCCAAGGAAAGCAGTCATCAAGCCAGAGCTAGTCTAACAACTACCGATTCTTCTGAAGACTCCAACTCAAAACGAATTTAATCCCGGCGTTCTATCACATTGATCCCTATCTGACGCTCTATTCCCTTATGGCTTTCTTTTGCCAACTTCAAAGGGGACTGACTGCAGGAAAGTAAAAAAACTTTCAAACTCACTTCATTGCATAAGGAACTTTAAAAAGCCTTTTCTCACACTGACTGGCTAGCTTGTCTAAAGGACTGCTTGGCTTGATTGAATGGGCCCTATCAACTCCTCCGCGCCGTTTAAGGGTTCACTCCTCCCTCCAAAAGCAACTAAAACTGGAATAAAGCTTTCGATCAATAGATGGCTGGGACCATATTACCTCCTAGGGGTGCACCCTATAGTAAGCTACGCCCCAACTAAAGAAAAAAATCGTCTCGGGTTTTGCGAGCGGACTGCAACCCTTAGGAATCAAAATGCATGAATGAGAATTGGCAATGAAACTTCAGAAGCTTATGTAATTGGAAAGGCTTACTTTTTTCGATTATTTGAAAATAAGGCCCGGCTAGTTGGCGCCAAACATGTCAGCTACTTTGACTTAAAGTCTGCCACCGCCGTTGACTTTTTTTATGTTTGAGGTAGTTCAGGCTTGTTTTGGCCGAGAGTTTGCTTCCAGTGCAGTGAATTCTACAATGGCGTGTTGTGTCTTTGAGGTGCCATTCGTTAAGAAGAAGCACTCTCAAGCAAGTGACATTTACAGCTCTAGCGAGCCTCGGATATCTGTCGTCTTGGCCCTTGTTCGCTTTGTCACATCATCTTTTGATCACTGCGCGCAGGAGGCGTACCCAGGTCGTTATTTCGATCGTTATGGGGTACTCGGTGATGATGTGGTCATTGCCGACACAGAAGTAGCTAGGTTGGCTCAGCACTATCCAAGGTGTTAAGATTTATTATCCAAAATCCAACATTTCGGATAGTGGTGCTGCCTCGTTGCTAAGGCTAGGGCTGGAGGGTGGGCTTAGAAAAAGGCTATCCGCTAACCTGCTATGGAATATATGATCCCCTTGGCCCTGATCCGAAAGCAAGTGGTCTTTAAGAATGATTATTTGCGAAAGGAGCACTCTCTCATCGTTAGACCTAGCAGGGAATGAAAGTCTTCAAAAAAAGCATATTCAGATAGGAGTCCGTCCTACCTTGGATAGCAGATTGACGGTCTGCAGGATAGAGGCTAGCCAGTTCCCTTTTTGGAGGTTCAGCGCGTTGGGTTGAGCTTTACTTGATAGAGTTGCCTTCCATGCATAGGATGTTATAGGTTATAGGTTCGATATGGAGTAGTACATTCCAGTAGAGTCTTTCCTCTACCGTCAGGTGTAAGCATCTCCTGAAAGAAAGTGCTTTTCTCGTATGAGTATGATCAGGATATAAAAGACGGTAGATTTTTGAGGGCGGGTTGTCTTTGTTCTTACATCTTGGAGTTGCTTTCCTTCTCCCTTCTATACCAGACCAGAGTGTTCGACGTTGGCGTCAGTGACTCCCTGGAATTAGAAGAGTGTAACACTATATAGAGGACGTTGCCATACGCATAGGTTCGCACCAGTCTTTTCTTTCGCAAACCATTTATTGTTTCTTTCCTCTTGGAATGGAGTCCAAAGTTACAGGGAGTGCTTAGGAGTCTGTGGAATGGCCATATCAAGTACTCACTTAAAAAGGAAGAGAAGGACTGATTAGAACTGAAACTGCAACTTGATTGAAAAGCGTGCTGAAAACGTTATAGCAAAAAGAAAGCTTTCTTTATCTTTATGGATAACCAATTTCTCTATAATCTCATCGTCTCACTAGGGCTAGGGATAATCCTTTCGATAGGACTTTTTTGTGCTTTTAAAGCCGAAAATTCCTATTTCTTAAATAATTTACATGGGTTGACTTTTAAGAAACTCAAAAGTGATTTCAAAACTGGCCGGGAAACGGATGGAAATTTTAACTTACCCGAAGAGCTCAATTACTTTTATATAGTTGAGCGTCTTCTTTCTATCGACGAGCCTATTGAAGACCGCATTCTCGGTCTAAACCAAAGATATTTGGACCTCATTAATAATGGAATAGAAAGTGCCTACTTTCTTTGTCCAAATTATAGATACTTATGTGCATGTTGGGGTTTTGTAGGCTTTCTCATATTCAGTCGGAAGAGTTTAGGTAAGACTTTGTGGTAAAGATGAAAAAATGCTCATTAAGCTACTAACGGTAATGATGGCCTTAATGCAATGCAAGTTTAAAGTAAACGTTATTTTTGATTTCATTCGTATTCCGATCATCAAAAGGCAAGTTCTTACCACTATCCTTTTGAAGCGGATAGTGAACAGTGCTCATTCCATAGATAAAGGAAAAGAAAAGCAAACTCATGTTTCCACTCCATTTTCATTACGAAGATGTTTCACGTCAAGATCCGTTGCTCAAACCGAATCACGCCAACGTTATGGAAGTTCCTGGATTGTGTGAAATAAGAGTAGTACCAAAGGCAGCACCTTCTGATTTCATAATCCAAAATGGAAAATTGGCTATGGAGATTCCGTGCGGTCAGAAATTAATACAGACACACAGGGGTTCGACAGGAAAGTCCTTTCGATCCAATCCATTCTTGGGGTCAAATAAAGACAAAGGATATGTCAATGACCTAGCACGACAAAGCACTCTCCGAGGGCATGGAATGTCTAATTTTTTGGTCAGAATCTCGACAGTAATGTCTCTCTTAGATTATCTGGTCGAAATACGGGAAAACTCCATTCAATTCTCGATGGAAACGGAGTTTTGCGAATTCTCCCCGGAACTAGAAGATCATTTTGAGATCTTCGAACATATTCGAGGGTTCAATGTGACTATTGTCACTTCAGCCAACACACAAGATGAGACTTTACTACCGTGGAGCGGCTTTTTGCAAAAAGATGAGGGAGAAACTCAGTAAGATGTCGGAAAAGCGAAATATATGAGATCACAAACGTAGATTGCTAGCAGCTAAAAGACGAAAGCTTTATAAAGCCTTTTGTTTTGTAAAGATCCCGATCTGGAGTTTAATACGCGGGACAAACATCGTTAGTTGTTGTCCAAGTTGCCTTCAAAGAGTTCCTTTGCACGAGTAAGAAACCGATGTAGTTTCACGGGTCGCCCTCGGAGAGTATATGAGTTCTTTCGAATTTCTCGTATCGTTTTTCGTGTATTAGCATCTCGAGGTCCTTTAATTTAATAGGTATAAAAA
>Ga0209796_10000243_pt1:40000-49595 | contig 49595 bp, 28 predicted proteins | sample AgamicOrSfrz_FD_187167 | JGI IMG/M metagenome (GOLD analysis project Ga0209796, IMG submission 187167) | Agave microbial communities from Guanajuato, Mexico - Or.Sf.rz (SPAdes) (version 2) | ecosystem: Host-associated > Plants > Phyllosphere > Phylloplane/Leaf | place: Guanajuato...
TGAAGGAAGTATAGAGAAATTCCCTTCTGGGGTATTCCGAAGGTGTAACCTAGCCAACGAAAAAAAGGGCCCGATACTGAAACGAGAGGTATGAAATCACAAGACCGCAGGGAGAGGTATGCAATCACGCTGTTGACTGAAAGGAGAGGCTGCGAAGCTTAACACCGTACGAGGTACGAAGTTCGCAAAAGACTTCCTTGAGAGGCTGCGAAGCCACCACCTATTGAGGCACGAAGTTCGCTGTTGACTGAAAGGAGAGGCCTAGAAGCAGCTCGACCACCGGGAGAGGAGCGAAAAGCCACTCTTCTAATAAGGAGAGGAGCGGAAAGCCAAAAGACCGCCTATTGAGGAGCGACCAGTTGGTTCACCAAACTCCGACCCAGCGTCACACGTTCTCCAGGTCCGAAAGGATCCAGTGCCCAACTACCGACTCCTCCCGGAATTGCGTTATCGGAGCCGAGCCAGGAATAGCCGTTAGTGGACACCCACTACTTTGAACCGGTTAGAGAGGCCCTCTTTAATACATTAAGAAAAGATGTTCACAGGGGCCAGAAAGACTCGGTCATAGGAACTGCAACTACCTACGCGCTGGTAAACGAAAACTATCTCGACCGGATCAGAGTATACAACAATGTCGAATCAGGCCGCCCCTTGCCTTGAAAGAATTCACACGCGGCCACCAGCTTTCCCAAAATAAGGGGAGATTTGCTGCTTACTGCTCACGAAAACATCCGACCTATACTATAAGTCAAGTCGTCCGCCTATCTTTCTGATCTCCTTTCCTTCTATTCATCATTTGCCTTTGACCAATTCAAGGTGAAAAAAAGGGGTAGAGGGGATCGATTGAGCTCCGTACCATCAGAAAAAGAGAGAAGGGTTTCTTAGTGAATTACCACCAATGAGGGATATCCTGCAGTCCCGTCTGCCAAAAGAAAGAAAGAGGTCAGTCGACGACAAAGAGTAAGCTTCTTTCTTTTTGGTTCTAAAGCTTTTTCCCATGGTAGTCCCGAGTCCGAGTCTTCATTTTCACTTCGATTTCCAGGAGAAGAACTATGTTCAAGAGGATAGGGAATGACTGGCTATCTGTTTTCCATCTGACGGAACTGGCAATCAGACTCACTCTATCTCTTCTTTGCTCTTTCCCCTTCCCTGACTGAGCCAATGCTCTGAAAACTGGACAGATAACGAAATCGACTAGCTTGAACTGTATAGCTATTGCCAGATATCATATATCAGGGAGAATCCTTCAAGGAGTTGAAAAACGAAAGCAAAGATACGTATTCGTTTATCAACGATACTACTCTAAGTGAAAATCCTGTCAAACTGCTTCCGATGTTCCATCTTTCAAAGGTAATGCTAGGTTAAGGTAATCAGGACTGGAAAGGAAGGAGGGAATCAAATGCCAGTCTTGAATCCCAACAGCATAGCTAGGTTGGAAAGGGATCGACTCGTTCTTATAAGAGAAACTGGCAGATCACTTCGAATTCTCTTTGCCCGACTGGAAAGCTTTCAATCCTTCCTTCGCTTCTCGGCAATTAGTGGTATCAGTGGGACGGCAAGAGAGAGAGAAGCGAGCGTAAAGCCACTTGACCGAATGAGTTTCACATAGTGAAACGAATCGAAAAAAGGTAAATAACGGAGGGAAGACTCTCTATTACTAGCAAGCGCAAGCAGCGTAGCCTATTGGGGACTAGCCGTTTAAGTTCAGGCAAAGAATGGTCTCCGGAGTGGGGATACAGAGCGGGAGATTATATACTATATTGTAAAATCTGTCTTTGTCGCAGACCTGATGCTGAGCCAGAACATTCGATTAGCGCTCAGGCACTATGACTAGATAAGTCCAACGCTGCATTGATGAGTGATCGGCGCACTATGAGAGGAGAGATCAAAGCTCGGTATAACCTTCTCTTTATCTATTTCTTCAAACAGAAGCGACGGGAATGACAGCAACTGGTGTGCAGCTAGATTCATTCTAGAAATAGGCAGCTAATTCATCCGCATCTGTTGAAGGCAGTTCATTAGCTCCATCAACTGCGGTCAACGCGTAGAAAAGAAAGGTTTTGATTCAAGGCGGAAGCTGCGGGTTCGAGTCCCGTCAGTCCCGATGAAACAAATACAATAAGAAATCCATCCATTCTTGCAGCGTGGAACTCCTAAAAAGAATTAGCAGGGGTACGTGCTTTGATCTTTGAAGAGAAGCAACTAGTTCGTTATACTATTAGACTCATCGTTCACTCAACGAACGGAATTCGTCATTTCAATAACTGAATAGTCAAACGATACGTATCTAAAACTCATTTGGTGCTTTCTCATTCCTAGCGGTGAAGTTGGCAGGCTCCGCCGAAGCCTATAAAATGTGAAAAATGTGAAATATTTAGTTCCATCTTTCCCACCTATCTTGGGATAAGCGGTTACCGGAAGTTTGAAGCTGACTTTAATGAGCAACACTTCAAAGTAGGGTCACCAAAGCAGGCTCCTTTAGCCGCTTCGATTGTTAGAGCTCACTTCACACCAACAGAATCGTAAGCTTTCTTCTCCGCCAGCTCGTAACCTCGCTCCTTTCTACATCAAGATCTGGCCCTTCCCCAAGGTAGGTAGGTTTATCCTCACTCGATCGACTCCGGCTATGGTGTGATTCCTGGCATATGTACACCACAGTAGCTAAGGCAACACCGTTCCAGCTCGCATTGTATTTGAAGTTGAGGATTTCGCTTCTGATGTAGTCAGTGAGAAGCTAAGTTCCGTTTTTAGCTTTAGCAAGGCTGTGACAGACTAGTCTACGCTCAGCCAACATTCCGAACTTGTCTCGATACTGACAGTTCAGTGGATGGGATAGCAGAGAGAGAAAGGAAAAGGAGTAGTTCCGAAAGGAGACTCCACCTAGCTAGTGCGCTCCTCACCTCAATGCTACACTTCGGCAGCTACGAACTAAGACGCTTCAGAAGAAAAGCTACATCCACTACCTGCATTCACCCTGACAGGCTAACCCGAGCTTACCCAGGGCCTTACCGCCCGAACCAGCAAGACTAATGTCTACTTATACCTTTGAGAGGTCCACTTATACTATTGATAAAGTCTCTTAATTAATAAGGCCCCGACATGCGTCTTTCAATAGGGATGGTGACGAAAGATCGAATCTCAGGCTAGGTTGTAAGCCTAAGCTAACTTTCTCATTTGAAAACTTCTTTGAGGCGGTTGTACCGGTAAAAGACATGAGAATAATCTGCATGAAAATAGGCGCTTTAACGACATTCGAATAGAACGACTTCTTACTCACTTAAGGCCGGTTTTAAAGCAGGGGCTATCAACCGTAGGCACGGGATGCTAGCTTCAGGTTGCTTTTCTTTCGCACAGAAGTTCCATCCTCCTCTCTCCGCTCCAGCCAGTGATCCACTTCGAATAGAACTCAACGTTGTGCGCTAGGTTTCAAGGTCTGATAGGGGTTGGCAGAAGAAGTAAAGGAAAGAATTCCCGATCTCCTATAGTTAGTAGTGATTCCGTCAAGATATCGAGTAGTTCACATAGATCGATCATAGGCCTGCCTGTGCCTTCAGACGAGAAAGAAAGAGTAGAAAGATGGGTTTTCTTTCGATGAGGAGAGGTATGAAATCACGCTTAAGACTGAAAGGAGAGGCCTAGAAGCAGCTCTTAAACCTATTGAGGTACGAAGTGACTCAATAGGTGGTCGAGCCAGTTTTCACTTCCTCCAGCCCTGTCACTCGTTACGTTTAACGACTTCACTTGTTGGTCCGTCTTTGTCTTCAAGCCCATTACCCTAACCAAGCCTTCTCTCCGACTTCTATTAGTGGGGAATGACGATCGCACCCACGTTCAGCTATCTATTAATGCGTTCCCACCTGCATGCCTAACCGCTAACTAAGGCCCATCCTAATACAGTCCTTCGTCATGTATGTATCTTTCTCATTCCCCGCTGTCCTTGCTTGGCTAGCGTGCTTCGAAAGCGCACATGTAAGATTAAATAAAAAAGGACTGCTACCATAACTGCTAACAAAGGGAAGAAGGAAAGCGGATCAAGACAAGTCGATAGACAAAGCAGACAACCCTAGTGCAACTTACTGTGAATCTCAACTCCTTTGAAACACTCATATTCTCTTTTCATCTCTCCTAACGGTGCTGCTGCTGCCTCGTCCATGGTGAAGCAAAATCACGACATCCCCAATCCTGCTTCTTTTGGTCTTGAAACTCCAATGGTTTCCACCAACACAAGTGAACCAATCACCCCCCCACAGCACCGAATTCAAGCTTCTCCGTCTCAGTCTGCCACCACCAATGATGCCAGGCCTTCTCCTGGTTTTTCCACCATTGCTAGCGCTCCCACGGGCCCTACACTTCAACAAAGGCAACCTCTCCTTAGCTCTCAATCTCTGCTTTTTTTTAAAGTGGCCCGAACATTCTATTCTGCCAAACCGAGCATCTTATAGGAGTACCTATGAAGTTGGGCCTTCCAGTAATCAATCTTCAACAAGGCCCAACATTCTGGGCATTGATAATCTCAAAGCGGCATTGCAGGGTCTGAACCTGGGACATTCCCCTTCAAGTCTTGTGAATATACCACCACCGAATATCACTAGCCTCGTGACAATTAAGCTGTCCACTGTTGAAGACTTTCTTACGTGGAGAACACAATTTACTGCCCTTCGTCTTTCTCAGAATATGCTCGGTTTTGTTGATGGCACTTGGCCTCCACCACCTTCCTTTGTCACCGACTTTTTTTAAGGTCGTCAACAAATTAATCCTGACTACTGCACTTGGCTTCGAATTGACCAGAGCATACGGTCTTGGCTTTTCGCAACTCTCTCACGTGAAATCATGGTGGAGGTCCATGATCTTGCTCATTCGTTTCAAATATGGGAGCGTCTCACAAATAGGTTTCTCACAGCAAGCATGGCCCGAAGCATGGAATTAAAAAGGAAACTTACAACTCTTCGAAAGGCTGAAAACGAATCCATGGAACAATACCTTCGTGAAGTCAAACTCATATCTGATTCATTAGCTGCTTTTAATTCACCGGTGAGTGATCAAGAACTTGTTCAATACACTCGGTTCGGGCTAAACAGTGAGTACGAGAATTTTGTAACTACTGTGAGTTACCTTGGAAATCAAATTACTTTTGATGAGCTGCGATCGCATCTTATTATGCATGAGCAAGGCATGATGCAACTGCGTGATTCTGAACCTGTCTCGCATCAAGCTTTTGCCGTAAATCAAGCCACAATTTCCAACTCCAACAATGGCAGCAATTCCAATAATAATGAAGGGGGGCGTGGCAGCAGTAACAATCAACAAAGTCGAGGTCGAAATAATTGGAGAGGACGTGGACAAGGCGGGCAAAATTATGGAGCTTACAACAAGCAGCTCAACCTGCTCTTTATAAGTGGACAAGCGGCATCCTGAATGGTAATGCTACTAGTTGTACTCAGAGTATTGTATCTCCTATTTGCTTGTCTGGTTTAGTTGCATCTAACTCATCACCATCTAATCAAAGTTTGGGGTCGTCCCCACTTATTAGTCCTTTGCCAACTTTGTTTTAACCCAGGCCACACAGCTGCTCATTGTCCCTGTTATTTTCCCGCCCTCGCCAACCCACCTAATGCACCATCGTTGCCGAATGCTCTTGCGACAGTTCCGGTGAGACCAATGATGCAGTTTGGTACCCAGACTCCGCCGCATCGTCTCACATGACAGCATCAGAAGGTCATTTTGTTGATAAAACTCCAACTATTATAAGGGAAATGCTCAAGAAAAAGTTGGTAATGGAACTCTACTACCTATTTCAGTTGGGTCAGTCACATTGCATACTTCTGCCTCACCTCTCCATTTAAAACGGGGTTTACATGTTCCTCCCGACTTAAAATAGAATTTACTTGAAGTTCAACGCTTATGTCAAGATAATAATTGCGTTGTTAATTTTGATTCATCTTCTGTTGTTGTTAAGGACAAAACCACGGGGTTCTCAAGGGTTCCAGTGAAAATGGCGTCTACCCGCACCTTTTACTCAAACCTCTATTCATGCCCTTGCAGCACTTCGAGATACTGGCAGTACTTGGCACCGACGTCTTGGTCATTGCGGTAATCGAGTCTGTTATGGTCTTAGGCGTAGTAATTTGATTATTCCTACCAAACGAGTGAAATGAAATGGAATTTAGTAACATTTCCGTCTGCTTCTCTTTGCTTTTCTTTTCTTTGAAGGAAAGGCGCCAAAGCAGAGAAAGACTTCCCTCTCACTTCGTACCTCTCCTTTGCGGGCTTTCTTCCTTGAAAAGGGATTCAGATTCTCTTGTCATGCTGATGAGGTTGGTACCGAGGGAAGAGTTGTTTGTTAACCTGCTTTGGGTCCTTTTCCACGGCGCTAGCGCTGCTAAGAATGCCATCAGCCATGGCCTGGTGGGATAAACATGCTGACTTAGTTAGTTATGCTTGGAAGATTCCCTAAAAGAGAATCAATGGGCTCGCTGAAGGCAGGAGTTTATGCTTGTATTATCCCAGCCACTTCCATTCTTGTTTTCCACCCCTGGGAAAGCCCTTAGTGACACGTTCCTCTCTTCTCTTTGAAAAGGGGAAGAGTTTAGGACAAGGCTAACGCTACAGTCGGGAGAAGAAAACGTCTACTTTAGGAATATTCTTATAACAACTCATATTCCAGACATTTCCATATACCAATCCGGTAATAATAAAGAGACAAAGCGTGACAGGGTCAGAATAAAAGAGTGACGCTCGCTTAGAGGAGGCACTCATTTATGAGGAGTACTTTTATGCTATAAACAAAACCTTTCTTCGCTTTCTTCCCTTATTCTTTTCATGCCACTTCTTGGTGCGCTCTTTGTAAATCCGAGAATTCTCATAGGCATCCAACCTAATCTCTTCAAGCTCATTTAGTTGAAGTAGCCTCTTCTCACCGGAAACTCATCAACCTGCCTACATTAAACTTTCCCATCGACCATCCTTTTCTTTCGCTAGAGAAAGCAACTAAGTAAGTGAACTACCTCTAGTTTATCTCACACTAAAGGTGATCAAGGTCTTTTACCACCGGCTGCTCTTTTGAAGTATCAAAGCTCAAAAGGCTTTCGAGTACCCCTGAGCAGCTTCCTTCAAAAGGATTTACTCATCCTTAGGAAGAAACACAGTCCCGAACGGGCGGTTGTCACCAGCCTTTACCTTTGCCACCCATTCCAGTAATGAGTGACAAAGTTGATAGGCAGCAACCAAGAAGGACTCGGTTGTATTCATGTTATCACAATAGGTAGTATACCATCTCCCCCAGGTTTTCAACTTTATACTGCGCTGCAGTGACCAGTCCCGAGATTGATGATATACTACTCATTGTGTAACAACCGATCATTGTTGATAAACTTGACAATGATCAGAAAACCTTATTCCACTGGTTGGTACCTTATCAAATAAAAGCTAGCGGAGGCAAGACTGACAAAAGACGTAAGAAGCACAGTGGCGACTAAGGGAGACCTAAGGATGGTCTCTCCTAGCCGTCTGGTGTGTTCAAAGACACCACGCCAGGATTCCCCTGACTAGCCCCTTTCGGAACAAGTCCGGAAGAATCCACTCTCCTTGATGACAGGGAACTTGTCTCCTAGCTTACTAAATGAAATGAAAAGAGAAGAGAACGTCACTAAGTGCTTTGGAAACAGAAAGAATTCCCATTAAAGTGCCATTCTTCTCTTATTCTATTTTCGAGTTTGATTTATCGCACATCGATCGATTGCTAAGACTAGTGCCCAAAGCTGGTTAGAAAGAAAGGAGGCTGGCTGCTCTGTAGCGTCACGATTAAGTCTTTTTCATTCCATAAGTCACAACAAAGAATGGTACTGGATGTGTAATTAAGAGAGATGGTATCGCTTTCACTTCCCTGGGGTAATGAGCATGCAGCTTTGTTTGCGAAGCCGATAAGCCAAGAAGAGGTAAAGCTTTAGTTATCTGTTCGACCGGAATTGCTGTTAGCTCTTCGACAAGAGCATAGGGCATGGGGCACTAATGAATTCCCCTATAATCCGAATTAGATAGAGAAGAAGGTTTCCCTGTAGCGAAAGAGGATCTGATGGAAGCCTTTGATGCCGATGCGGAAACGACCCCTGCAGCTTGGGCTGCTAAAGCACTTTAACAAAGAATAACCCTTCCTTCCAGCCTTGACAGTTCTGTTCGCGTAGTTCGTAGCTTTAGTTTGAAGGGAGAGGAACGAAAGGATCCGGATGAAATTCTTTTTTAGTTCATACCTGGCACAAAGGCCTAGTCAAACCAGCAGGCGAAAGGGAATTTTTTGAGGTTTTTAGACCCTTAGGATAGATCCTATTTTACATTATGAATAACGCATTGGACTCTTACCTGGACGAAGATGAGCGTTTGCCATCATGAAGGAATTATCCTTCAAAGGCTGTGGCGACCGATGCAAAGATCGGTCCGAACGATAAGACAACGAGTGGAATAAATGAGTTTCACTCAAACGACGAAGAAGGAGTTGAACTTTTTGAACTAAAAGATACGTAGATTTGAGAAGTATTAGACTCACTAAAGAAAAAAAGAGATAGAGAATATAGAATATAGATTCGTTTCACTAAGTTCAACTCATTTCGTTTCACTAAGTTCAACTCATTCCGTTCGTTGAGGTAAATATGAAGTGTTGGAAGCTACTGCTAAGGGACTCCCCCTCATCTATAAAGGATAGGTAATTGAGAGAGAATAGGGCGATAGCCCGGTTTTGATTGAATATCCTTTCCTGTGCTTGAGGTATACCGAAGAAATGAGTAAAAGTAGGTAACAGAAGGGGAGGGATTGCTGTTTTTTATTAGTGAGGGCTTTCATTTTATTCAATAGTTTGGTAGGGAGTAGGCGGTTCGTATCTTTCTATGACCCCCAGAATAAGAAGTAGGAGGAGAGCTGAAGAAGTCTACCCCGGCGCGCTTCTTCATTCATCCGACTAGGAACACGTGGATCCATGGAACCAGCTTCTTACTAGTAGGAGCTAATCAAGTCCAATCTCTGAGATAGAGCTTAGTCTCTCCATAGTAGTATACTACTTAGGTTATGACTTGATCCAACACCTTTCTATCTAAAAGAAATGGTGCTCGATGAAAGGATCCAGATTCCACACTATGCTGTGGGAGCAGCTCTGCGAAGCTTCCCGTTGCTTGCTGGGCGTTCAGTGTTCTTATGGAGGAACCATAGACGAAAGGGGCAACCTTAGTCTATATGTTGCTCGTGAGCCGCCAAGTACCAGTCTCGCAACAGTTCGGTCCTTCACTTGCTGATCGTTCGCGAGTCGAACTTGCTCTCCTTTCACTCACTCGCTTGAGTTGGTCTGGTCTCTCTTGCGAGCATATTATCATATAGAAACAGGCGAGATTCGTACTACCGGAAAAGTGTCGCTAACTTAAGGCAATAGAATCCGTTGCGAATCAAGCCCCTACCTGCCAGCGAGAGGGCTAAGAAGCGCGAAGGGGATGGATGTCTGAGCGGTTGAAAGAGTCGGTCTTGAAAACCGAAGTATTGATAGGAATACCGGGGGTTCGAATCCCTCTCCATCCGCGAGGTCATAAGTTCTCTCTTGCCTTATCTATAGATAAGA
>Ga0209796_10000244_pt1 | contig 49302 bp, 48 predicted proteins | sample AgamicOrSfrz_FD_187167 | JGI IMG/M metagenome (GOLD analysis project Ga0209796, IMG submission 187167) | Agave microbial communities from Guanajuato, Mexico - Or.Sf.rz (SPAdes) (version 2) | ecosystem: Host-associated > Plants > Phyllosphere > Phylloplane/Leaf | place: Guanajuato, Mexico...
CCCGGAAGTTAAGCCTTTCAGCGCCGATGGTACTGCAACCGCGAGGTTGTGGGAGAGTAGGACACCGCCGGACAAACATTCACGTAGGGGCCACCATCACGGTGGCCCCTACGCTGCATTTAGCGCCTCTGCGCCGTTGGAGTCGCACTTCTCGTGCACAGGCCAGGTTCGCGCGGCGACTTTCCACAGCCTCGCCACTCGTGGCTCGGTTCGTCGGACCGGGCGGGGAGAGTGTCACCCAGGAGGTGGTGCCCGATGGGTGCGAAGCGAACGAAGGAAGAGGACGGGCTGACGCCGACGCTGAGCCTGATGACGACGAACGAGGTTCACCTCGTCGGTCGGCTCTCGGCGCCGGCAGAGGAGCGCACGCTGCCCAGCGAGGCGGTGATGTGCACGTTCATGGTCGTCGTCGACCGACTGGACAGCGACGTTCGCTCGCGACAGCGGGTCGACGTCTTGGGTTGCGTCGCCTGGAAGGCGCGGCTTCGTCGGCAGGTCCTGCTCTGGCAACCCGGCGACATCGTGGAGGTGCGGGGCGCTCTGCGCAAGCGGTTCTTCAGGACGACGGGGGGCGCGACCGGCTCGCGGGTCGAGGTGGAGGTGCTGTCGGCAAGGCGCGTCAAGCGCATGGCAGCATGAGCACGGATGTCGTCGGAAGGACCATGCCGTGCTGGAGACCAGCGACCGCGCACTGTGCGAGGTGTTCGACCTCGCGATGCTCGACCTCGACGGCGTGGTCTACATCGGACGCGCTGCTGTCCCCGGGGTCGCCGAGGCGCTGCGTGCGGTGCGGTCCCGGATGCACCTCGCCTTCGTCACCAACAACGCGGCGCGTCCGCCCGCTGAGGTCGCCGAGCACCTCGCCTCACTTGGCATCGAGGCGACACCTGAGGACGTCGTGACGTCTGCGCAGGCTGCGGCGTCGGTGTTGCGCGAGCGGTTCGGCTCTGGTGCTCCCATCGCTGCGCTGGGCGCCGACGGCCTGCACCGGGCGCTTCTCGCCGAGGGGCTCGAGCCGGTGGACGTCGACGCGGACGCCGTCGCAGCCGTGACGGGCTACGGCCCCGACGTCGTGTGGCGCGACATCATGCGCCTGGCGGTGCGGATCAGGGACGGCCTGCCCTGGGTCGCGAGCAACACCGACGGGAGCATCCCCACGCCGTACGGGGAGGCTCCAGGGCACGGTGTCCTGGTAGAGATGGTCTCGCGGTTCTCGGCGGTCACTCCGACGGTCGCCGGCAAGCCCTCACCGCCGCTGCTCCAGGAGACCATCAGACGGGTCGGCGGCGAGCGGCCGTTGATGGTCGGTGATCGCCTCGACACCGACATCGAGGGAGGACGCAACGTCGGCGTTAGTACGCTGCTGGTTCTCACCGGCGTCACGGGTTTGCCCGAGGTCGCCGCCGCGGCACCGGAGCAGCGGCCGTCATTCATCGCCGCGGGCATCGACGGCCTTCTCACTGCGCACAGCACCCCTCGGCAGGATGGTGACGCGGCGGTGCTCGGTGGGTGGCGGGCGCAGATCGCCGACGGAGACCTTCGCGTCGAGGGAGCCGGCCAGGTGGACGATTGGTGGCGTGCTGTCGCGGTCGCATGCTGGCGTCACCTCGACGCGACCGGGACGCCGGCGACCACCACAGGTGTGACCCCGCCGGTGCCGGTCGGCACGGCGCGGACGCGATAGCCTGCGCGCATGAGCGAGGAACAGTTCGCAGTGCCTCAGGAATCTCCTGAGACCCGGGCCGAGGACCCGGTGGCGGTCCACACCGGCGTCGGCGCTGTGGACGAGGTCATCGCGGCGGTCGACCGGCTTGCCGACGCGCCGATCGACGAGCACGCCCAGGTGTTCGGCACGGCGCACGAGGCGCTGCGCCGCGCGCTCGATGTCGATCAGGACGCCTGACCCGACCGTGCCGCGTCGCCTTCGACTCGATGCCGAGCTGGTCCGGCGCAACCTGGCGCGTTCGCGCGAGCATGCCAGCGACCTCATCGCCGCCGGCCGGGTCGCGGTCGCGGGCGCACGGGCGACGAAGGCCGCCACGGGCGTCACGACCGATGCGGCGATCGTCGTGCGCGAGGACCCGAACGACCCGGACTACGTCTCGCGTGGCGGCCACAAGCTGGCCGGTGCGCTCGATGCGTTCGAGCCCCTCGGGCTCTCGGTCGCGGGCAGGCGATGCCTCGACGCCGGCGCCTCGACCGGAGGCTTCACCGACGTCCTGCTCCGTCGCGGCGCCGGACAGGTCGTCGCCGTGGACGTCGGCTACGGCCAACTCGCCTGGCGCCTGCAACAGGACCCGCGCGTCGTGGTGCACGACCGCACGAACATCCGCGAGCTCACCGTCGAGATCATCGACGGCCCGGTGGACATCGTCGTGGGCGATCTCTCGTTCATCTCCCTGGAGCTGGTCCTCGACGCGCTGATCGGCGTGTGTCGCGACGAGGCGGATCTCGCCCTGATGGTCAAGCCGCAGTTCGAGGTCGGCAAGGACCGCGTCGGCAGGGGTGGGGTCGTGCGCGACGCCGGGCTGCGCGCCGAGGCGGTGAACGCCGTCGCCACCGCGGCAGCACGGCGCGGTTGGGGGGCCCAGGCGGTCACGACCAGTCCGCTGCCGGGGCCGTCGGGCAACATCGAGTACTTCTTGTGGCTGCGGCGTGCTGCGCCAGCGGTGAGCGCGGCGGAGATCGAGGCGGCCGTGCGCGCGAACGTCGGCCTGTCGGTGGGGGATGAGAAGGTGGAGCCGTGACTGGAACACCGAGCACCGCCGAGGCGGCCCGACGGGTCCTCGTGCTGACGCACACGGGGCGTGAGGAGGCGCGCCACGTGGCGCTCGCGTGCTTCAAGGCGCTCATCACCCACGGCATCGTCGTGCGTGTCCCGGCCCAGGAGGCGGTCGAGTTGGGGCTCGACCTGTCCCTGCCCGAGGACGGGTTCGAGTTCGCCGAGCCGGATCACGACCTGGGCGCCGACTGCGAGCTGGCGTTGGTCATCGGGGGCGACGGCACGATCCTGCGCGCGGTCGAGGTGACGCACGCGAGTCGCACGCCGGTGCTGGGCGTCAACCTCGGGCACGTGGGATTCCTCGCCGAGGCCGAGGTGGAGGACGTGGAGTCCACGATCGACGCGATCGTCCATCGTCGCTACACCGCCGAGGAGCGCCTCACCCTCGACGTCCGGGTCTTCCATGGTGGCGACGAGGTGTTCCGCACCTTCGCGCTCAACGAGGCGAGCGTGGAGAAGGCGGCCCGTGAGCGCATGCTCGAGGTCGTGGTCGAGATCGACGGCCGCCCGCTGTCCCGCTGGGGTTGCGACGGCGTCGTCTGTGCCACCCCGACCGGCTCGACGGCCTACAACTTCAGCGCCGGCGGGCCCGTCGTGTGGCCGGCCGTCGAGGCGCTGCTGATGGTTCCGATCAGCGCCCACGCGCTGTTCGCTCGACCGATGGTCGTCGCCCCCACCTCCATGCTCGCCATCGAGATCATCGCCGGTGCAGCCGGCACCGGCGTGCTGTGGTGCGACGGCCGGCGGGCGGTCGACCTGCCGGCCGGTGCGCGTATCGAGGTCACCCGCGGCGACGACGCCGTACGTCTGGTGCGGCTCCACGAGGCACCGTTCACCGACCGCCTCGTGGCGAAGTTCGGCCTTCCCGTGGAGGGCTGGCGCGGCGCGAGTGCACGGCGCCGAAGGGAGAGCTCCTGATGCTGGAGGAGTTGCGGATCACCTCGCTGGGTGTCATCGACTCCTCCACCCTGGAGCTCGGGCCGGGCCTGACGGTGATCACCGGTGAGACCGGCGCCGGCAAGACCATGATCGTGACAGCGCTCGGCCTGTTGCTCGGCGGCCGGGCCGATGCGGGCGCGGTGCGCAAGGGCGCCAGAAGCGCTCGGGTCGAGGGCGTCATCGATGCCCGCGCTCTCTCCGACTTCTCTGTCGCCATCGAGGAGGCGGGCGGCGAGGTGGAGGACGGGCGGGTCCTCCTGGCACGGACCGTGGCCGCCGAGGGCCGATCACGGGCCTTCGCCGGCGGAGCATCGGTCCCGGTGGCGACGCTTGCCGACCTGTCGGGGCCGCTCGTCGCCGTGCACGGGCAGTCCGATCAACACCGGCTGCTCCAGCCGCGCGCGCAGCGCGAAGCGCTCGACCGCTTCGGCGGGGAGCAGGTGGCCGAGCTCCTCCAGGAGTACGCCGCGGGCTACCGGCGGCTCGGCGATGTGGAGGCCGAGCTCGCCGACGTGCGCGCGACCGCCCGGGAGCGGGCACGCGAGGCCGACCTCCTGCGGTTCGGCCTCCAGGAGATCGAAGCGGTCTCCCCGACCTCCGGCGAGGAGACGGCGCTCGCCGCTGAGGAAGGCCGGCTCGGGTTCGCCGACACGCTCCGCACCGCCGCCGAGCAGGCGCGCGAGGCACTCTCGAGCGAGGACGGCGGTCCTGACGCCCTGGGCGCCGCATCGGCGGCCCGGCGCATGCTCGAAGGCGTTCGCGATCATGACCCGGAGGCGGCTGCGCTCGCCGACCGCCTCGGGGAGCTGACCTATCTGCTCTCCGACCTCGCGGCCGACGTGGCGTCCTACGCCAGCGCCATCGAGACCGACCCGTCCCGGCTCGCCGCCGTCTCGGAGAGGCGAGCGGCGCTGACCGCCTTGACGCGCAAGTACGGCGACACGATCGACGAGGTGCTCGGCTGGTCCGAGCAATCGGCGCGACGGCTCCTCGAGCTCGACGGCACCGACGACAGGATCATCGAGCTGGAGGCCGAGCGGGCGCAGCTCCGCGGCCGGCTCGGCGCGCTCGCGGCTCGGCTCAGCACCGCCCGGATCGAGGCTGCGGCTCGCCTGGCCGAGGAGGTGACCGGGGAGCTCGGCCTGCTCTCGATGCCGCACGCGCGCCTGGCCATCGACGTCCGCCAACACGACGGCGACCCGGGGGACGCCCGCGAGCCCCTGGACGTCGACGGGCGGCTGGTGCGGTTCGGCCCCGCAGGGATCGACGAGGTCGAGATCCTGCTCGCCGCCAACACCGGCTCGGAGCCTCGACCGCTCGGCAAGGGCGCGTCGGGCGGCGAGCTGTCCCGGGTGATGCTGGCGATCGAGGTGGCGCTGGCCGGAACCAGTCCGGTGCCCACGTTCGTCTTCGACGAGGTCGACGCCGGTGTCGGTGGCGCAGCAGCCGTCGAGGTGGGGCGTCGGCTCGCGCAGCTCGCGCGCACCGCCCAGGTGCTGGTGGTGACCCACCTCCCACAGGTGGCGGCCTACGCCGACACCCATGTGGCAGTCGAGAAGTCCAGTGACGGCAGCATCACCAGCTCCGGGCTGAGCGTCCTCGACGAGGCGGGCCGGGAGCGGGAGCTCTCCCGGATGCTGGCCGGGATGGCCGAGTCCGACACCGCACTGGCCCACGCCCGCGAGCTGCTCGATGTCGCGCGGACCGCCCGCGCGGGGAGTTGAGCGCTCGAGAGCTCCTCGACTCTGGCGGCCGCGCCGACACAAGCGACACTCCGGAGGCACGCTGCGCAGCGCGGCCGCATCCGGATGTGAGGATGGATCGGTCATGAGACTTCCCACCCGCACCGATCCCGTCGCCCCCGAGGGCGTGACCGGCACGCTGCGCGCGGGCCGCCCCACCCGTTCCCTGCTCCCACGGCTGCGTGAGGGCGACATCGCCGTCATCGATCACGTCGACCTGGACCGCCCCACCGCACAGCGGCTGCTCGATGCCGGCGTGGTCGCCGTCGTCAACGCCCAGCCGATGTCCTCGGGGCGCTTCCCCAACCTCGGGCCCGAACTCCTCGCCGATGCCGGGGTGTTGCTGGTCGACGGCGTGGGGGAGGGCGGGTTCGCCACGCTCGCCGATGGCCGCACCGCCCGGATCCACGCAGGAGCGGTCTACGACGGTGAGCAGCGCCTGACGGCCGGCCGGGTCGTGGACCCCGCCACGGTCCGGGCCGAGATGGCCGCCGCCCGTGCCGGCATGCTGGCCCAGCTCGAGACGCTGACGCACACGACCACCGAGCTGTTGCGGCGCGAGCAGGGCCTCCTGCTTCACGGCGTGGGTCTGCCCGAGCTGTCGGCGCGCCTCGCGCACCGGCCCGTGGTCGTGGTCGCGGACGGCGGGGAGGCAACCGGTCAGGTTCGGCGGATGCGGACGTTCCTGCGCGAGCAACGGCCCGCCGTGATCGCCACCGCGCCGGCCGCTACTAGGCTGCGGGAGGCTGGGATCCGGGCCGATGTCGTGGTCGTGGGCCCCGGCGAAGACCTTCCGGGCGCCAAGATCCTGCGCAGTGCGCGCGACGTGGTGCTCTGCGGTGCGACCAACATCCACGACGACGGCCTCGCCAGGATCGGTACGTCGGCTCACCGGGTCACCACCAGCCTCGCCTCGCGCGACGTCGCGCTCACCCTCGCCCACACGGCCGGTCCGGCGGTGCTGATCACCGCCGGGATGGGCACCGGCCTGGCCGACCTGCTCGACCGCGACCGTGACGGTCTGGCCGGCTCCTACCTCAGCAGGCTCGCCGCCGGTCCGCAGGTGGTCGACGCGGCAGCCGTCCCGACGCTGTACTCCGGCAAGGTGCGGGTGCGGCACGTCGTGCTGGCACTCCTGGTGTGCACCGTGCTCGTCCTCGCCGCCATCGCGACGACCGACGTCGGGCACCGCTGGGCGCACGACCTCGTCCACGACGCCCATCTCCTTTCCCACGACGCGCACCACCTGGTCCACCTGCTCCCGGGACAGGTCAAGTGATGCGGCGGGTGATCGTCCCCTTCGTCGGGATCTGCGCCGCCCTCGCCGCCGGCATCGCCCTCGGCGGCGGCCCGCTGAGCGACCTGGGCCACGCCAGCACCACGGCCAAGCCCGGACACCGAGTCAGCGTGCTCGTCCGCGCCCAGGCGGCAGCCGGACAGAAGCTCGCGGCCGCGACCGCACCGATGCTGTACGCCGGCAAGCTCGCGGGCCAGCAGGTGGCCATCATCGCGCTACCCGGCGCCCCCGAGAGCGTGGTCACGACCCTGGCGAGCCAGGTGGGCGCCGCCGGTGGCGCCGTCACCGGTACCACCCACGTGACGCCCACCGCCGTCGATCCGGCGAGCAAGACGCTTGTCGACACCCTCGGCTCGCAGCTCGCCGGGCAGTTGCATGGACTGGTCGACCCGGCGCAGCCGACGTACGTCCGCCTCGGTCAGCTCCTCGGCGGCGCGGTGGCGACCACGACACCCGCCGCGGCGGCCCCCAGCGCCGATCAGGCCACCACGCTGGCCGCGCTCGGCCAGTCCAAGCTGGTGACAGCGACCGGCGCGCCGACCGCTGCCCCGCTGGTGCTGCTGGTCCTCGGGACGCACGTCGATCCCACCATCCTCAGCGGCCTGGTGCAGGGCCTGGCGACGCGCTCGCACGGGCTGGTCGTGGCCGGGAGCACCGGCTCCGGACTGCGCGGCGACCTGAAGCGGCTGCGTGCCCACGGCCTCGGTGCGCAGGCCACCCACGTGGCGACCGTGGACGGCGACGAGCAGCCGATCGGGCAGCTCGCCACCACCCTCGCGCTCGTGCACCAGATCGCCGGCGGCGGAGGAGCCTACGGTCCCTCAGGACACGACGGCGTCGCACCTCTCGGATAGGAATCCTGGGGAGGTCGTGGACTAGGATGGAGTTCCATGAAGTCGGGGACCGTGACCAAGCATGTGTTCGTCACCGGGGGCGTCGCCTCCTCGCTCGGGAAGGGTCTGACAGCCTCGAGCCTCGGCCGGCTCCTCCGCTCCCGCGGGCTGCGGGTGACGATGCAGAAGCTGGATCCCTACCTCAACGTCGACCCCGGGACGATGAACCCCTTCCAGCACGGCGAGGTGTTCGTCACCAACGACGGCGCCGAGACCGACCTCGACATCGGGCACTACGAGCGGTTCCTCGACACGGACCTGTCGGCGCACGCGAACGTCACGACCGGTCAGGTTTACTCCAACGTCATCGCCAAGGAGCGCCGCGGCGACTACCTCGGTGAGACGGTCCAGGTGATCCCGCACATCACCAACGAGATCGTCGAGCGCATCCTGGCGATGCACGGCCCCGAGGTGGACGTCTGCATCACCGAGGTCGGCGGCACCGTCGGCGACATCGAGTCGCTGCCGTTCCTCGAGGCCGCCCGGCAGGTGCGCCAGACCATCGGCCGCGACAACGTGTTCTTCGTGCACGTGTCGCTGGTGCCCTACATCGGGCCCAGCAAGGAGCTGAAGACCAAGCCGACACAGCACTCGGTGATGGCGCTGCGCCAGATCGGCATCCAGCCGGATGCGATCGTGTGTCGCGCCGACCGCGAGCTGCCGGCCGGCATCAAGAAGAAGATCGCGCTGATGTGCGACGTCGACGAGGAGGCGGTGGTCACCGCCGCCGACGCACCGAGCATCTACGACATCCCCAAGGTGCTGCACCGCGAAGGTCTGGACGCCTACGTCGTACGTCGGCTCGACCTGCCGTTCCGTGACGTCGACTGGAGCGTGTGGGACGACCTGCTGCGACGGGTGCACCACCCCAAGGAGGAGGTCACCGTCGGCCTCGTCGGCAAGTACATCGACCTGCCCGACGCCTACCTGTCCGTGGTCGAGGCGCTGCGCGCCGGCGGCTTCGCCAACGAGGCCAGGGTCGAGATCCGGTGGATCCCCTCGGACCTGTGCGAGACGCCGGCGGGTGCGGCCAAGCACCTGGCCGACCTCGACGCGGTGTGCGTCCCCGGCGGCTTCGGCATCCGGGGCCTCGAGGGCAAGCTTGGCGCGTTGACCTACACCCGCACCCACGGCATTCCCACCCTCGGGCTGTGCTTGGGCCTGCAGTGCATGGTGATCGAGTACGCCCGGGAGGTGCTCGGGCTGGACAAGGCGGGCTCCACGGAGTTCGACGCCGACACCCCCGAGCCGGTGATCGCGACGATGGCCGAGCAGCTGGCGTTCGTCGAGGGCGCCGGCGACCTGGGCGGCACCATGCGGCTGGGGCTCTACCCGGCCGAGCTGAAGAGGGGCTCGATCGCCGAGGAGGTGTACGGCGAGGGCCTCATCCAGGAGCGTCACCGTCACCGCTACGAGGTCAACAACAGCTACCGCGACCAGCTCGAGCAGGCCGGCCTGGTCTTCTCCGGCACCTCGCCCGACAACGAGTTGGTCGAGTTCGTCGAGCTGCCGCGCGAGGTCCACCCCTACTACATCGCCACCCAGGCGCACCCCGAGCTGCGCTCGCGGCCGACCCGCCCGCACCCGTTGTTCAAGGGGCTGGTCGCTGCCGCGATCGCGCGGCAGAAGGAGCAGCGGATCCCGATCGACGAGTCGAAGCTCTACCGCGAGCCGGAGTCGGAGGAGCCGCACGAGGCAGCGGTCGCCGAGTGAGCGACGTCGTCGAGCTGCGCGATGTCGACGAGCGCTGGCCGGTGGTGGACACCGAGGACCTGCACCGCGACGGCTGGGTGATGTCGCTTCGCCGGGACACGATCCGGGCGCCGCACAGCGACAAGACGTTCGCCCGCCTGGTGCTCGAGCATCCGGGGGCCGCGGTGGTGCTCGCCATGGACGGCGAGCAGCAGGTGCTGTGCCTGCGGCAGTACCGCCACCCCGCCGAGCGCCGGTTCCTCGAGCTGCCCGCAGGCTTGCTCGACGCCCCCGGAGAGGACGCGCTGACGGTCGCCAAGCGCGAGCTGCGCGAGGAGGCGGCGTACGCCGCGAAGACCTGGCGGCACCTGACCTCGGCGTACTCCTCGCCGGGGATCAGCGCGGAACAGATCCACTACTTCCTGGCCACCGATCTGGAGCTGGTCGACCGGGGCGACTTCGTGCTCGAGCACGAGGAGGCCGACATGGAGATGGTGTGGGTGCCGTTCGGCGACCTGCTCGATGCCGTGCTCGCCGGTCACCTCACCGACGCCCCGCTCATCATCGCGGTGCTCGCCGTCCACGCCCTGGGCCTGGCCGATCCCTCCTAGGTCGGCCCCGTCGCTCACCGCCAGCCGGTGGCGTGGGCGTGCTGGAAGATCAGGTTCGTCTCGGTCAGGGCCACGTCGGGATTGCTCGACAGGTGCTCGATCACGAAGGCGTTGAGCCCGTCGGTGCCGGAGGTGGCGATGTGGACGAAGAAGTCGTGCGCGCCACCGAGAAGGAAGACGTTGCGTACGCCGGGCAGGCCGGCCAGATGACGCATGAACGACTCCAGTCGTGCGCGCGCGTGTCCTTGCATCCGCACGGCGATCATCGCCTGGAGCGAGCGCCCCGCCAGCGCCGGGTCGACGTCGGCGTGGAAGCCGCGGACGACGCCCGACTCGCGCAGCGCTCGCACCCGTGCCAGGCAGGTCGAGGGTGCGATGCCGGCCTTGGCGGCCAGGGCGTTGTTCGGCTGCCGGGCGTCGCGGCACAACTCGTCGAGCAGGATGCGGTCGACCCGGTCGAGGGGCGGGACCGCGGCGGGTGGCCGATCGAGACCCGCGGACCGAATTTCCTTCGCCGGAACGGCGCGGCTGACGCCGTGGAATGAGGGATCGGCCGCCATATGCCGAATATAGCGAATCTTGTTCACGTGGCTGGCATCACACCGAAGATCCGGTCGAGAATCGTGGCCATGACCAAGATCGGTGTGCCCAAGGAAGTCAAGAACCACGAGTATCGAGTGGCGATCACCCCCGTCGGCGTCCATGAGCTCGTGACCCACGGGCACCAGGTGAGCGTGCAGCAGGGGGCGGGTCTCGGCTCCCAGGTCCCGGACGAGGAGTACCTCGCCGCCGGGGCCACGATCGTCCCCGAGGCCGACGACGTGTGGGCCGACGCCGACGTCGTCCTCAAGGTCAAGGAGCCGATCGAGGAGGAGTACCACCGCCTGCGCGAGGGCCTGACGCTGTTCACCTACCTCCACCTCGCCGCGGACAAGCGACTCACCGAGGAGCTGCTGGCGAGGAAGGTCACCGGCATCGCCTACGAGACCGTGCAGCTGCCGTCGGGCGGGCTGCCGCTGCTCTACCCGATGTCCGAGGTCGCCGGCTGCCTGGCCCCGCAGGTCGGCGCCCACGCGCTGCTGAAGGCGCAGGGTGGTCGCGGTGTGCTGATGGGCGGCGTCGGCGGCGTCGCCAACGCCAAGGTCGTCATCATCGGTGCCGGCGTCTCCGGCCAGAACGCCGCCAACATCGCCCTCGGCATGGGCGCGGACGTCACCCTGCTCGACACCGACCTGGACAAGCTGCGGATGTCGTTCTGGCGCTACAACAACCGCGTCCACGGCCTTGCGAGCAGCCGGCTGGCGATCGAGGAGCAGGTCAAGCAGGCCGACCTGGTCATCGGCGCGGTGCTCATCCCCGGGGCGGCAGCACCCAAGCTGGTCAGCAATGACCTGGTCGCACAGATGAAGCCCGGCTCGGTGCTGGTCGACATCGCGATCGACCAGGGTGGCTGCTTCGAGGACTCGCGCCCGACCACCCACGCGGACCCGACGTACCCGGTGCACCAGTCGACGTTCTACTGTGTGGCCAACATGCCTGGCGCCGTACCGAACACCTCGACCTACGCCCTCACCAACGCGACCCTGCCCTACGTCGTCGCGCTGGCGGACAGGGGCTGGCGCGGCGCATGCGCAGCCGACCGCTCACTGGCGCTGGGTCTCAACACCCACGACGGCCTGCTGACCAACGCCCCCGTCGGCGAGGCGGTCGGCATCGAGGCGGTCCCCCTGGAGAGCGTGCTGTCCTGAGCCAGGTCGAGCCCGCCGTCGCCGTCCGGACCTACCTCGACCACCTCTCGGTCGAGCGGGGCCTGGCCGAGAACACCCTCGCCTCGTATCGGCGCGATCTGCGCCGCTATGTGGCGCACCTGGCGGCGGCGGGCATCGACGACCTCTCCGGCGTCTCGGAGTCCACGGTCACCGACTTCCTGGTGCGGCTGCGGGAGGGCGATCCCGACCACCCGCCGCTGTCGGCGACCTCGGCCGCGCGGACGGTCGTCGCCGTGCGCGGCTTCCACAAGTTCGCGCTCGCCGACGGCTTGGTGAGCGTGGATCCCGCCGGTGCGGTTCGGCCGCCGCGGCCCGCGAAGCGGCTCCCGAAGGCGCTGCCGCTGTCCGACGTGGAGGCGATCCTGGAGGCGTCCGGTACGCCGGAGACGCCCCTCACCGTGCGCGACCGGGCGCTGCTCGAGGTGCTCTACGGCACCGGCGCGCGCATCTCGGAGGCCGTGGGTCTCGACGTCGACGATCTCGATCTGCCGCCCGGGGAGCGGGGCGGCACGGTGCTGCTGCGCGGCAAGGGCGGCAAGGAGCGGCTCGTCCCGCTCGGGTCCTTCGCCCGCGATGCGGTCGAGGCGTACCTCGCCCGGTCGCGGCCCGGCCTGGTGTCGGCGCGCACCAGCGGCGGGGCACTCTTCCTCAACTCCCGCGGCGGGCGGCTGTCCCGGCAGTCGGCGTGGACCGTGCTGGTGCGGGCCGCCGAACGGGCGGGTGTGACCAAGGACGTCTCGCCCCACACGCTGCGGCACTCCTTCGCCACCCACCTGCTCGACGGCGGGGCCGACGTACGCGTCGTGCAGGAGCTCCTGGGTCACGCCTCGGTGACCACCACCCAGATCTACACCCTGGTCACCGTCGACAACCTGCGTGAGGTCTTCGCGACCGCGCATCCGCGGGCCCGATGAGCGACGCGGCGACGGGCTGGGTGCCTGCGGTCGGCGCCACGCCCGACGAGGTGTACGACGCCATCGGCCGCTGGGCCGCCGACCGGGGTCTGGAGCTGTATCCGCACCAGGACGAGGCGCTCATCGAGCTGCTCGGCGGCGCGAACGTCGTCCTGGCCACCCCGACGGGATCGGGCAAGTCGCTCGTCGCGGTCGGGGCCCATGCGGCAGCGCTCGCCAGCGACCGGGTGAGCTTCTACACCGCGCCGATCAAGGCGCTGGTGAGCGAGAAGTTCTTCGACCTGTGCGAGGTCTTCGGCGCCGACAACGTCGGCATGCTCACCGGTGACGCATCGGTCAACCCCGACGCCCCGATCATCGCCTGCACGGCCGAGGTGCTGGCCAACATCGCGCTGCGCGAGGGCTCGCGTGCCGACGTCGGGCTGGTCGTGATGGACGAGTTCCACTTCTACGGCGAGCCGGACCGCGGCTGGGCGTGGCAGGTGCCGCTGCTCGAGCTGCCGCAGGCCCAGTTCCTGCTGATGTCGGCGACCCTGGGCGACACCCGAGAGCTGCGTGCCGACCTCAGCCGCCGCAACGGCCGCGCGTCGGTTCTGGTCGACCAGGCCGAACGGCCCGTCCCGCTGAGCTTCACCTGGGCGATGACGCCGCTGGCCGAGACCCTCGAGGAGCTGGTCACCACCGGCCAGGCTCCCGCGTACGTCGTCCACTTCACCCAGGCGGCCGCTGTCGAGCATGCGACGTCGCTGTTGAACGCCGGCTGGATCTCGGCGCCGACCGCCGGCGGCGTCGACAAGGACGAGCTCGCCCGCCGGCTTGCCGACGTACGCTTCGCCGCGGGCTTCGGCAAGACGCTGAGCCGGCTGCTGCGCAAGGGCATCGGCGTCCACCACGCCGGCATGCTGCCGCGCTACCGGCGACTCGTCGAGCAGCTCGCCCAGGCCGGCCTGCTGCGCGTCATCTGCGGCACCGACACCCTCGGCGTGGGCATCAACGTGCCGATCCGGACGGTGCTGTTCACGGGTCTGGCGAAGTTCGACGGGCGCCGCCAGCGCATCCTGCGCACGCGTGAGTTCCTCCAGATCGCCGGCCGTGCGGGCCGGGCCGGCTTCGACACCGCCGGCTACGTCGTCGTACAAGCCCCCGAGCACGTCATCGAGAACGAGAAGGCCAAGGCGAAGGCCGCCGAGCGGCAGGCGGCCGGCAAGAAGAACAGCAAGGCCCAGCTCAAGAAGCCGCCGGAGGGGACCGTCGTCTGGAACGAGGCGACGTTCAGCCGTCTCGTCGAGGGCCAGCCCGAGCCGCTGCAGAGCCGGATGAAGGTCGACAATGCGATGCTGCTCAACGTCGTGGCCCGCGAGGAGGACGCCTTCCCGGTCATGCGCCGCCTCGTCATGGACAACCACGAGCCGCGCCGCGAGCAGTTGCGCCTCGCCCGGCGTGCGCTGCGCCTGGCCAGGTCCCTGGTCCACTCGGGCATCCTGGCCCGGCTGGAGGAGGTGGACGCGCTCGGCCGCCGGTACGTGCTCACCGAGGACCTGCCGGCCGACTTCGCGCTCAACCAGCCGCTCGCGCACTTCGCGGTGGCCGCCCTCGACACGCTCGACCCCGAGGCACCCGGTCACACCCTCGACGTCGTGTCGACGATCGAGGCGGTTCTCGAACCGCCGCGCCAGCTCCTGCTCGCCCAGCAGTACGCCGCCCGCGGCCGCGCGGTGGAGGAGATGAAGGCCGACGGCATCGAGTACGAGGAGCGGATGGCGCTGCTCGAGGACATCACCTGGCCCCGGCCGCTGGCCGAACGGCTGGGGGCGCTCTACGACGTCTATCGCCGGTCCCACCTGTGGCTGCCCGAGGACGCCCTGGATCCGAAGTCGGTCGTGCGGGAGATGTACGAGCAGGGGATGAGCTTCACCGATCTCGTCCGCCGCTACCAGCTCGCCCGCTCCGAAGGCCTGGTGCTGCGCTACCTCACCGACGCCTATCGCACCTTGTCCCACACGCTTCCGGCCGCAGTCGTGACGCCGGAGCTGGAGGACCTGATCGACTGGCTCGGCGAGACCGTCCGCCAGACCGACTCCTCGCTGCTCGACGAGTGGGAGGCGCTGGCCGATCCGGCCCACGTGCGCCCCGACGTCGCCCACCATGCCCCGCCGCCTCCGCCTCGGGCACTCTCGCAGCAGGGTCGGGCCTTCGAGGTGATGATCCGCAATGCGATGTGGGCGCGGGTCGACGCGGTCGCGCGCGATGACCTCGCGGCGCTGGTCGCCATGGAGCGCGACGCCGCCGAGCGCACCGACCCGCCCGGCGAGATCGTCATGGACCGCCGGGCCTGGGACGCCGCCCTCGAGGACTACTACGCCGAGCATGGCTCGGTCGGGCTGGATGGGGATGCACGCAGCCCGAAGATGCTCGCGACGTACGACGAGGGCCGCATCCGCCACGTGACGCAGACGCTTGCCGATCCCGCCGGTCACCACGACTGGGTCATCGAGGCCTCGATCGACCTCGATGCCACCGACGCGATCGGTGAGCTGGTGCTACGCACCGAGGCCATGCGACGGCTCTGAGCGGTTGCGCGGCCGCGGCTAAGGTCGTTGCCATGAGTGACGTCGAGGTGCGCCCCAACCCGGACCAGAGCCGCTACGAGGCGTGGCTCGATGGTGAGCGCGCGGGCTTCGCCCAGTACCAGGTCGATCAGGGGACGATCGTCTTCACCCACACCGAGGTCGACGACCGGTTCGAGGGCCGAGGCGTCGGTAGTGCGCTGGCGCGCGGCGCGCTGGACGACGTGCGCGCGGTGGGGGAGCGGCGCGTGGTCGCACGGTGCCCGTTCATCAAGGGCTACATCGAGAAGCACCCGGAGTATCAGGATCTGCTCGGCGGCTGATCGGCTGGGTCTCGACAGGCTCGACCACCGGGGCTCGACCACCGGGGCTCGACCACCGGGGCTCGACCACCGGGCTTGGTCTCGACAGGCTCGACCACCGGGGCTCGACCACCGGACGGTTGTACACAGATCTCTGCACAGCAGCGAGCTGCTTGTGGAGGCAAGCGGGGCGGCGTACACACTCCTGTCCACAGGTGCCCCCGACCTGCCCGACTCGCTTGTGAGCGGGACGAGCCGGTCCTAGAGTCGCGGAGACGTGTCGCCGAGTCGACATATTGCCCGTCCGGGCCCCCGCCCGATGCCTGCCCAAGCCGCTGTGCCGGAAGTGAGAACACCGTGTCCGACGCCCTGCCGTTCGAGTCGCCCGTCGCCGAGACGATGGGACCCACCGGGCGGCCGTTGCCGGCGTTCCCCGAGCCGCAGCGCCTCGAGGTGCACGGCCCGGCCCGGGTGGTGGCGCTGTGCAACCAGAAGGGCGGCGTCGGCAAGACGACCACCACGATCAGCCTCGGGGCGGCGCTGGCGGAGTACGGCCGCCGCGTCCTGCTCGTCGACTTCGACCCGCAGGGCTCCATGTCGGTGGGCCTGGGCCTCAACCCGAACGAGATCGAGCTCGGCACCTACCAGCTGCTGATGGACCCCGGCACCAGCTTCGACGACGTGGTCGTGAAGACGAACGTCGACGGCGTCGACCTCCTGCCGGCCAACATCGATCTGTCCGCCGCCGAGATCCAGCTCGTCCACGAGGTGGGCCGCGAGCAGGTGCTGGCGAGCAAGCTCCAGCCCGTGCTCGACCGCTACGACGTGATCCTCATCGACTGCCAGCCCTCGCTCGGTCTGCTCACCGTCAACGCCCTGACCGCGGCCCACGGTGTGATCATCCCGCTGGAGTGTGAGTACTTCGCCCTGCGCGGTGTCGCGCTGCTCAAGGACACCATCGAGAAGGTCCGCTCGCGGCTCAACCCGAAGCTGACCATCGACGGCCTGCTGGGCACGATGTACGACGGCCGCACCCTGCACAGCCGCGAGGTCATGGAGACCCTCGTCAGCGGCTGGGGCGACATCGTCTTCCACACCGTGATCCGTCGTACCGTCAAGTTCTCCGACGCGACCGTGGTGGGTGAGCCGATCACCAGCTACGCCACCAACTCCCCGGGTGCGGAGTCCTACCGCCAGCTCGCCAGGGAGGTGCTCGTCCGGTGGCAGCGCGGCGCGTGAGCCTGCCCTCCGCGGACGACCTCTTCCGGCCCACGAAGGCCGAGCAGGCCGCGGGCGAGCAGGCGAAGGCGGTCCGCGCCGTACCGGCGACGAGCGACGACGCGGCCGACCGCGGCGAGCAGCCGGCCAAGGCGGCGCCCCGCCGGCCGAGCGGCCGCGTGCGGCACGACGAGAAGATGACCGTCTACGTCACTTCCGAGGAGCTGCTCGAGCTCGAGCACGCGCGGCTGGCGCTGCGCAGCAGGCACGGCATGGCCGTCGACCGCGGCCGGCTGGTGCGCGAGGCCATCGCGATCGTGCTGGCGGACCTCGAGGCCCATGCCGAGCAGAGCGCGCTGGTACGCCGGCTGGCCGACGGGTGAGCATGCGCGGCCCGACCGGCCCGGCCACCAGCGCCGGGCCCGAGGTCGAGAAGGGAACAGGCGGTGAGGGCTTCGCCGTCCGACTCGACAACTTCGAGGGACCCTTCGACCTGCTTCTCAGCCTGATCGCCAAGCACAAGCTCGACATCACCGAGATCGCGCTCGCCAAGGTCACCGACGAGTTCATCGCCCACGTGAGATCTCGACAGGCTCAATCACCCGACGGCCAGGAGTGGGACCTGGAGCAGACCTCCAGCTTCCTGCTGGTCGCCGCCACCCTGCTCGACCTGAAGGCGGCTCGGCTCCTGCCCCAGGGCGACGTGGAGGACGAGGAGGACCTCGCGCTGCTCGAGGCACGTGACCTGCTCTTCGCCCGCTTGATGCAGTACAGGGCGTTCAAGCAGGTGGCCTCGGTGCTCGAGGGCCGGCTGGCCGCCGAGACGCTGCGGCATCCGCGGGCCGTCGGGTTGGAGGACCGGTACGCCACGCTGCTTCCCGAGGTGTTGATCGGCATCGGCCTGGAGCAGTTCGCCGCGCTGGCCGCCAAGGCGCTGGCGCCGAAGCCCGGGCCGCCCGAGCTGACGCTGCACCACATCCACGCCCCCAAGGTCAGCGTGCGAGAGCAGGCCGGCATCGTGGTGGACCGGCTGCGGCGCAGCGGCACCCTCACCTTCCGGGCGCTGTGCGGCGACTCACCGGACACACTCACCACCGTGGCACGGTTCCTGAGCCTGTTGGAGCTGTTCCGCGAGGGCGCGGTGGCCTTCGACCAGGTCAGCCCGCTCGGTGAGCTGAGCGTGCGGTGGACCGGCGAGGACGATGCGGACGTCGAAGCCCTGATCCAGGACGAGTTCGAGGGGCAGCCGCCGCTGCCCGAGGACGGCGCGAGTGACGCCGTGGAGGAGAGCGATGAGTGAGCAGACTAGTCCGAGCGTCGAGGACGGCGCCCTCGACGTACCGATCGCGGAGCTGCGGCCCGCCCTGGAGGCCGTCCTGATGGTGGCCGATCAGCCGCTGGCACCGGCGACGCTCGCCACAGCGGTCGGCTACCCGGTCGAGGAGGTCGTGGCAGCCCTCGAGGCGCTGGCGGGGGAGTACACCGCCCAGGGTCGCGGCTTCGACCTGCGCAACGTCGCTGGCGGGTGGCGCTACTACACCCGCGAGGAGTACGCCGTGGTCGTGGAGGGCTTCGTCCTCGAGGGGCAGCAGGCCCGCCTGACCCAAGCTGCGCTCGAGACCCTCGCGGTGGTGGCCTACAAGCAGCCGATCTCCCGTGCCCGGGTGAGCGCCATCCGCGGCGTCAACGTCGACGGCGTGATGCGCACCCTGCTCGCCCGTGGCCTGGTCGAGGAGGCCGGGACCGACGCCGAGACCGGGGCGCACCTGTACCGGACGAGCAGCTACTTCCTGGAGCGCATCGGGGTCACCAGCCTGGACGAGTTGCCCGAGTTGGCGCCGTACCTGCCGGAGATGGACGACCTCGAGGACGAGCTGGCCCAGATGGTGGGTGCGGCGCCCGAGCCGGCGCCCGAGCCGGTGTCCCGGCCCACGGAGGAGGCAGCCGATGAGTGAGCGTCTGGACCTGCCGCTCGACGACGAGGGCCTGATCCGACTGCAGAAGCTGTTGGCGCTGGCGGGCGTCGCGAGCCGCCGTCGCTCCGAGGAGCTGATGCTGGGCGGGCTCGTCGAGGTCAACGGCGAGGTCGTCACCCGGCTCGGCACGAAGGTCGACCCGGCCCGCGACCTCATCCGGGTCGACGGGAAGCGGCTGCCGCCGATCTCGGAGAAGGTCTATCTTGCGCTGAACAAGCCGCGCGGCGTCGTCTCCACGATGAGCGACCCGGAGGGTCGCCGCACGCTTCAGGACCTGGTGGCCGACCGACCCGAGCGGCTGTTCCACGTCGGCCGGCTCGACACCGACACCAGCGGCCTGATCATCCTGACCAACGACGGCGACTTCGCCCACCGGCTGGCACACCCCTCCTACGAGGTCGACAAGACGTACGTCGCGGAGGTCGACGGCGAGCTGTTCCCGCGGACCCGCAAGCAGCTGCTGGCCGGCGTCACCCTCGAGGACGGTCCTGTCACGGTCAGCGCTGCGCGGATCGTGGAGGCGACCCCGGCCAAGTCGATCATCGAGCTGACGATCCACGAGGGCCGCAACCGGATCGTGCGACGCCTGCTGGACCACGTCGGCCATCCGGTGACGCGGCTGACCCGCACCCGGATCGGCCCGGTCAAGCTCGGCAGCCTCAAGCCCGGCCAGGTGCGCGACCTGACCCATGACGAGCTCGGGGAGCTCCTCGACGTCACCCAGCTCTGAGCAGCGGTCGTCATGGGGTGAGACCGGTGGTCCATCCTGCGGGACGGGCCGACTAGCCTTTGCCTGCAGTCGGCGGTGGTGAGTTCGGTGAGTGAGGAGCAGACGTGGCGGTGCGTGCGGTGCGAGGAGCGACCCAGCTCGAGGTCGACGAGCGCGAGCACATGCTGGAGCGCGTCGCCGAGCTGGTCAGCGAGGTGATGGAGGCCAACGGGCTGGAGATGGACGACTTCATCTCGATCATCTTCACCTCGACCGACGACCTGGTCTCGGAGTTCCCGGCCTACGCGGCCCGCCAGCTCGGCTTCAACGAGGTGCCGCTGATGTGCGCCCGCGAGCTCGAGATCCAGGGCTCGATGCCGCGCGTGGTCCGCCTGATGGCCCACGTCGAGACCGACCTGCCGCGCGCGGACGTCACCCACGTCTACCTGCACGGAGCCGCGAACCTGCGCCGCGACCTCACCCGGGTCAAGTCGGTCCCGGATGCCTGAGGCGGGCGCGCTCGCCGGGCCGGTCGAGGTCATCGGGACCGGCCTGCTCGGCACGTCGATCGCCCTCGCCTGCCGCGAGGCTGGCCTCGAGGTGCTGCTGACCGACGCCTCGGCCGAGCACGTCCGTACGGCGTCGGGCCTCGGTGCGGGGCGCCCGCGGCTGGCGGGTGACCGGCCGCAGCTGGTGGTGGTGGCGGTGCCGCCGGCGTACCTGGGGCGAGTGATCGCGGAGGCGCTGGCCACCGACCCGGACGCGATCGTGACCGACGTGGGCAGCGTCAAGGGCGCCCCGCTGGCGGAGGTCGGCGTGCTGCCGGGCGCCGAGCGGTACGTCGGCGGCCATCCGATGGCCGGCAGCGAGCGCTCCGGGCCGCTGGCCGCGACATCAGCCCTCTTCGACGGCCGCCCCTGGGCCGTCACGCCGCATGCCGGGTCACGGCCCGAGGCGGTCACGCTGGTGGAGCAGCTGGCGCGGGTGTGCCGCGCCGTACCGGTCCGCATGGAGCCGGCCGAGCACGACCTCGCCGTCGCCCGCACGTCACACGTCCCACACCTGCTGGCCGTCCTGGTGGCCGGCCGGCTCGCGGACGCCCCCGCCCAGCACCTGGCGCTGTCGGGGCAGGGCGTGCGCGATGTGACGCGTGTGGCCGGTGGCGACCCGGAGCTCTACAGCCAGATCGTCACCGGCAACGCCGCCGCGGTGGTGGACCTGCTCGGCGAGGTCCGCGACCAGCTCGACCGGCTGATCGAGGCCGTGGCGAGCGGGGACCGGAGCACGCTCACCGGGCTGTTGCAGCGCGGTCAGGCCGGCACGCGCGCCATCCCGGGCAAGCATGGTGGTCCGGTGCGCGCCACCGCCGCTGTCTTCGTGGCTGTCCCGGACGAGCCTGGGGGCCTGGCGCGGCTGTTCGCCGACGCGGGGGAGAGCGGTGTCAACATCGAGGACGTGCGCATCGACCACGACCTCGGGCGGCCGGTGGGCCTGGTCGAGCTGGTCGTCGCCGAGGACAGCGCCGACCGGCTGTGCGGCTCTCTCGAATCCCGTGGATGGGCCGCGCACCGTTAGACTCGCGCTCCGTGAGCACGCCCGAGATCCCGAGCAGCCCGGTTGTCGTCGCGGTCGACGGGACCTCGGGATCGGGCAAGTCGAGCACGTCGCGCGGAGTCGCCGAGAGGCTGGGCCTGCGCTACCTCGACACCGGCGCGATGTTCCGTGCGATGACGTGGTGGATGCTCAGCCATGGCGTGGACGTGCATGACCCCGCCGCTGTGGCCGCCCGCGCGGGTGAGCCGGTGATCGAGTCGGGCACCGACCCGCTGGCGCCGACGATCACGCTCGACGGGGTCGACGTCTCGGCCGAGATCCGCTCCGAGATCGTCAACGCGAGCGTCTCGCCGGTCAGCACCGTCCCCCAGGTGCGCGCCCGCCTGCTCGAGCTGCAGCGTGCGGTGATCTGCGACGCGCTGGAGGGCGCCGGCATCGTGGTCGAGGGGCGTGACATCGGCTCGGTCGTGTGGCCGGACGCCGACCTGAAGCTCTATGTGACAGCAGACCCGGCGGCGCGCGCCGAGCGCCGCGCCCTCGAGCAGGGCGGCAGCGACGCTGACGCCGTGCGTGCCTCGCTCGAGGCCCGCGACCGGATCGACTCGGGCCGCGCCACCGCCCCGCTGGTCGCCGCGGACGGGGCGGTCCACCTGGACACCACGCCGTACACGCTGGAGGAGGTCGTCGCCCGGGTGGCGGCGCTGGTCGAGCGGGCCCGGACGGCCTCGACGCCATGACCGCGGCCCTCGAGGGCCTGCCTGACACCACCGGGGTCCGGGGGCCCCGCCGACGCCTCTTCTACTCGCTGCGCTGGTTGGGCCGCTGGGTGATCCGGCGTCGCTACCGCGTGGTCCTGCACGAGGTACAGCACGTCGCGGCCCGTGGGCCGCTCATCCTGTGCTCCAACCACATCGGGGTGCTCGACGGTCCCTTGCTGGCGATCTTCGCGCCCCGGCCGGCGCACGCGTTGACCAAGGACGATGTGTTCCGCGGCCTGCTCGGCCGCTTCCTGCTCGCCGCCGGCCAGATCCCCGTGTACCGGCGCGGCGCCGACCCGGCGGCGATCAAGGCGGCGGTGAAGGTGCTGCGCGGCGGCGGCGTCGCGGCCGTCTATCCGGAGGGCCAGCGCGGGCCCGGGGACTACCGGCGCTACCAGCACGGCGCGGCCTACCTCGCCATGGTCACCGGCGCCCCCGTGGTGCCGGTCGTCATGCTCGGCAGCCGGGAGGCGGGCGGACATCGCAGCTCGGTGCCACCGCGCGGCGCGCGGATCGACATCGTGTTCGGGCCGCCGTACCGCACCGATCAGGTGCCCTGGCCGCGACGCCGGGAACAAGTCGATCGGGTCGCCGGTTTGCTCAAGGAGCACCTGCTGGCGCACCTCGAGGCGGCCAAGGCCCTGACCGGCCGCGAACTGCCGGGGCCGCTTCCGGGCCCCGCTGCTGCCACACTGCCTGTGCCGGGCACTCAGACCGAACGGGGCACCTCCGCCCCCACGGCCACCGACCAAGGAGCATCATGACCGAGTTCACCGAGCCGTACGACGGCGCCTCCGAGCCCAGCGGGCCGACGCCCGTCCTGGCGGTGGTCGGTCGGCCCAACGTCGGCAAGTCGACCCTGGTCAACCGCATCATCGGCCGTCGCGAGGCCGTCGTGGAGGACGTCCCGGGCGTCACCCGGGACCGCGTGTCGTACGACGCCAACTGGAACGGCCGGGCCTTCACCGTCGTCGACACCGGCGGTTGGTCCCCCGACGCCCGCGGCCTGGCTGCCCGCATCGCCGAGCAGGCCGAGCTCGCCGTCTCCCTGGCCGACGCGGTCCTCTTCGTCGTCGATGCGACGGACGGCATCACCGACGAGGACGAGGCCGTGGTGCGCATCCTGCGCAAGGCCAAGAAGCCCGTCGTGCTGGCGGCCAACAAGGTCGACGACATGCGCACCGAGGCCGAGGCGGCAGCCCTGTGGAACCTGGGGTTGGGGGAGCCGGTCCCCGTCTCGGCACTGCACGGTCGCGGGTCGGGCGACATGCTCGATGCGATCCTCGAGGCGCTGCCCGAGCCGCCGCCGATGAGCGAGGGCGAGGAGGTGGGCGGTCCTCGCCGCATCGCGCTGGTGGGACGGCCCAACGTGGGCAAGTCGTCCCTGCTCAACAAGCTCGCCGGGGAGACCCGCGTGGTCGTCGACAACGTCGCCGGGACCACGGTGGACCCTGTCGACGAGCTGATCGAGCTCGGTGGCCGGGTGTGGAAGTTCATCGACACCGCCGGCATCCGCAAGCGCGTCAAGGAAGCCTCGGGGCATGAGTACTACGCCTCCCTGCGTACCACCACCGCCATCGACCGCGCCGAGGTCGCTGTGCTCGTGCTCGACTCCGAGCAGTCGATCTCCGAGCAGGACATCCGCATCCTCCAGACCGTCCGCGAGGCCGGGCGGGCGCTCGTCATCGTCTTCAACAAGTGGGACCTCGTCGGCGAGGAGCGCCGCCACTACCTCGAGCGCGAGATCGAGCGGGAGCTCGTCCAGGTGCAGTGGGCCCCCCGGGTCAACCTGACCGCCCGCACCGGCTGGCACATCGACCGGCTGCTGCCCGCCATCGACCGGGCGCTCGAGGGCTGGGAGACCCGCGTGGGCACCGGTGCGCTCAACACGTTCCTCGGTCGCCTCGTGGCCGAGCACCCGCACCCCGTCCGCGGCGGCAAGCAGCCCAAGATCCTGTTCGGCACGCAGGCCTCCACCGCGCCGCCGACGTTCATCCTGTTCACCTCCGGCAAGCTGGAGGCCTCCTACGAGCGCTTCATCGAGCGTCGGCTGCGCGAGGACTTCGGCTTCGTCGGCACGCCGATCGTGCTGCAGCAGCGGGTGCGGGAGAAGCGCCGGCGCTCCTGACCGCGCTCAGCGCTCCTGACCGCGCTCAGCGGGCCTGTCCGTCCGGCGCGACCCGCTCGGTCGGGAGATGCTCCAGCGTCATCGGCCGACCGAACAGGTAGCCCTGCGCCAGGTCGCAGCCCAGCGAGCGCAGCACGCTCGCCTGCACGGCCGTCTCAACGCCCTCGGCGACCACGGACATGCCCAGGGATCGGCAGATGGCGATGATCGCCTCCAGCATCGGCTGTCGCTCGCGCGTGGGGTCGATCGCGGCGACGAAGGACTGGTCGATCTTGACGATGTCGACCGGGAACCGCTCCAGCCATCGCAGCGAGGAGTAGCCGGTGCCGAAGTCGTCGATGGCGATGCGTACGCCGAGCTCGCGCAGCCTCTGGATCGTGCGCACGACCTGCGGGTCCTCCTCGTCGAAGAGCGCCTCGGTGATCTCCAGGGCGAGCCGGTCCGGCCGGACCCCGTGCCGGCAAAGCACGCTGTCCACGCTGGCGGCGTACTCCGGGTTGCGCAGCTCGGGGACGGAGACGTTCACCGCGATGCCGCGCTCGACGCCGTACGCCGCGAGCGTCGCGCACGCCTGCTCCAGGGTCCAGGCGCCGAGTGCGTGGATGGCCCCGGTGCGCTCGGCCTGGGGGATGAACTCCGCGGGTGGCACGATCCCGCGACGCGGATGGTTCCAGCGCACGAGCGCCTCGGTGCTGACCAGCACGTTGTCCGCCAGCCGAATGACCGGCTGATAGTGCAGCACCAGCTCGCCGGCGTCGATGGCGGCCTCGAGCTCGCTGGCGCCGCGCGCCGGGTCGCCGTACACGACCGTCAGGTCCCGGCCCGCCGACTTGGCGTCGTAGAGGGCGACATCGGCGCGACTGAGCAGGACCGAGGGCGTGTCGCCGACCGTCCAGGCCGCGACGCCCGCCGAGAGACTGACGCCCTCGGGCGCCAGGGCGCGCATCCGGTCGGCCAGGTCGGCCGCCCGTCCCAGCGAGCAGTCGGCCAGCAGGGCGGCGAACTTGTCCCCGCCGTACCGGCTCAGGACCACGCTGTCGTCGAGGCCCTGCCGCCAGGCGTCGCTGCACCGCACCAGCAGCTGGTCGCCCATGAGGCGGCCCTCGGTGTCGTTGATGACCTTGAAGTGGTCGACGTCGAGCAGGACGAGTGCCAGGTGGCCGCGCTCGCGGCGAAGGCGCGCCAGCTCCTGCTCGATCCGCCGGTCGAAGCCCCGGCGGTTCACCAGGCCGGTGAGTGCGTCGTGCTCGGCGATGTCGGCCACCCGCGCCAACCAGGCGACCACGATCGAGACCACGCAGAAGTAGCCCTGCACCATCACGATCTGGCCAGCCGGCAGGCCCACCGCCGTCATCGCGACCGCCGAGGACCCGATCACCAGGGCCAGGTGCACCAGCAGGCCGACGCCGCCGAAGAAGAACGCGGCATCGACGACCACGAAGACGTAGGGGACGGCCAAGGCGGTCGAGGCGGCCCCGCGGCCCAGGAACACGAAGACGGTGATCATCGCCGTCCCGACCCCGACGAAGAGGTGGTAGGAGGGCCGGGGAAGCCGGCCGCCGAGCGCGGCGAGCGGGATCCCGATGACGATGCTCATCACGCAGAGCCCGCGGATCGAGGTCAGGTCGGTCCCGACCCAGGACGCGCGGTCCAGGCTCGCCGCCAGCACCAGGACGCCGCTGAGGACGTAGAGCAGCCCGGTGGTCCGGGCGAGCACCACGGAGGTCGCGACGGTCGGGGTGGCGCGGGCCAGCCGGAGCAGAACCGCGAGACGCTCTCGTCGCTCGAAGATCCTCGGGTGGTCCGTCGTCCACCTCATCGATCGGTCCGCTGCCACTCGCGCTGCTCGGTCGCCAGGGCGCTGCTCAGGTCCCCGGCGTCCGTGCCGTCGACCAGGAGCGCCACGACGACATCGACGAAATGGGGGGACTGGGTCGGCTGCTCGCGCAGCACGCCACCGCGGAGCATGAAGCCACTCATGCCGAGGGCGAAGGTCGTCTCCACGTCGTTACCCTCCCGCATCGCTGGGGTGTGGTCGGCATCGAAGCGCGCCCGCAGCGCCACATCACTCACGTCGACCAGCACGCCCTCGTAGGTCCGCTCACTTCGGGTCAGCGTCATGGGGGTACCCATCGGCACCCGGAGGGATCCTCGTCGCTGGAGGCGCTCGGTCCTCCCGCTGAAGTGCGCCTGCCACGACCCGGGCTGGCGCCGGGTCAGGCGGACCGGACTCCAGAAGAGCCCCGCGTCGCTCGTCCACGTCATGGCCGCCTCGCCCGGGACCGCTTCGCCGGGGACCGCCGCCACGGCGCCGGCGTGTGGCTGCAGCACGGCGTCAGCGTTGTCGTATCCCCGCACGATCGCGCGCAGCCACGTCCCGCCGTCCTGCTCCAGCAGGACGGCCTGGTCGAGGCGTGGACGTGAGGGCACGCGGTCAGTATCGGCCGTCGGCGCCGATCCTTCAGGCGAAATCGCCGACCCGGCGGCATTCGGTACGCCGCTCGCGGCGGGGCCGGGCACCCGATTCGCACCCCGATCGAGGGGTGGGGTAGCCTTCGGACGCCCTCTGCGGAGGGTGTTCGGGCTGTGGCGCAGCTTGGTAGCGCACTTGACTGGGGGTCAAGGGGTCGCAGGTTCAAATCCTGTCAGCCCGACCGAGCGAACCGGCTCTGACCTGCGGAAACGCGGGCCAGGGCCGGTTTCGTCATAGCAGGTGCCTTGGCGTGGTCACGTCGTGTTTTCGCGGCGCCGCTCAGATGCGCGATGACCGGCCCCGCGGAGGGTCAGGTAGCGCGGGCCAGCTCTGCCCGGATGGCGGCCTGCGCGTCGTCGACAGGCCTGCGCCCCCACAGGAGAAGCGGCGGCAGGAGACCACCCGTTCGGCACCGGAGGATTCTCGAATGCGCACGACTCCTCGGGGGAGTGAGGGCGACGGGTACAGGCTCGTGAAGAAGCTGCGATGGTCGATGCGCCCTCGCATGGCGAAGCTGATGATCGCATTGCGTGGAAAGGTCAGCGGCGCGCCACCGCGGGAGGTCACCGACAGCTCGGTGTCGGTCAAGACGTAGCGGGTGTCGCGATAGCGATAGCGCCACCAGGCGCAGTATCCGTATCCGTAGAGCACCGAGAACGGCACCGAGAACAACAACTCGATCTCGAGGAGGTAGCCCACGGACGCCGGGTGCGGGTTGGTGAGCCCGGTGCCGACTGACAGCCCGCCGGTCAGCAGGAGCGTGAACGGAGTCACCAGATGGCCGCGGCGCCACGTCGCCCGCGGTCTGAGCCGATGGTGATCATGGAACCTCCGAACGGGTGGACCGCTTCCGGGCGGCGCGTAGGCATATCATCCCGGCCGCCGATCGCCCCGGGCTCACCGGGTCGAGCCGCCCGCCGCGTCGGGCGCCTGTCGACCGCGGACGGGCGCCGTACACCTCGATCAGGCCGGCAGTCCCCACTGGCGGAACTCGAGCCTGAGCCGGGAGCCGGCGGGCCGGCCCAGCTGCATCGTGACGATGAGGACGAAGTTGGCCCGCCAGGCGCGGTGGTGGCCCCGGCTCTGGTCCGGCGCGTCGGGTGGTTCGCGAACGGTGCCGTCCGGGCCGTGGTCGGGCGTCACGATGTGGGCGAGCTCGTGAAGGCACATCTGCTCGCACCGTTGCACCGTGCGCCGATCGCCGGTCCCGATCTTCACCCGTCCGGTCTCACGGTCGGCGGCACTCGACCCGCGGCCGCCGACGATGGTCAGCGGCATGGATGCGTGTGGCCCGAACGCCGCAGCGAACCAGGGGGCGGCGCGCACCGCCTCGAGATAGGTCCGGCAGCACTGGACCGGGATGATCCCGTCGACACCGACCAGCAGCGTCCGGCCGAGCTCGCTCGTCGGCAGCGCGGCGGCCCACTGGGCGTCGTACGCCGCCGCTTGGAGCCGGGTCGGAGGCATCGGGCCGATGCGTGGGCCCGGCTCCTGGGCGATCCGGGCGAGCTGCGGCACGGGGTAGACGGTGCCACCTGCGGCACGTCACGACCAGCACGGCACGCCACTGTGCTGAGCGGATCCGTCGATGTGACAGGGTCGGCGCTGAGGATCGAGACGACCACGAACGGCAGGGCCACCAACATGAGCAAGGGCACCATCCTGATCACCGGCGCGAGCTCGGGGCTGGGGGAGGAGATGGCACGCCAGTTCGCCGACCTCGGGTACGACCTCGCGCTCGCCGCGCGCCGTACCGACCGGCTCGAGGAGCTCCGCCGCGAGATCCTCGCCGCCCACCCGGACGTGCGGGTGGAGGTGCGAGCGCTGGACGTCAATGACGACGCGGCGGTGTTCGAGGTCTTCAAGGCCTTCGCGGCCGACTTCGGCGGGCTCGACCGGATCATCATCAACGCCGGCCTCGGCAAGGGCGCGCCGCTCGGCACCGGGCGCTACGACGCCAACAGGCAGACCGCGATGACGAACTTCGTCGCCGCGCTCGCCCAGACCGAGGCCGCGATGGAGATCTTCCGCTCCCAGCGCTCAGGCCACCTCGTGATGATCAGCTCCATCTCGGCGCTGCGGGGCATGCGCAAGACGATCACGACGTACGCCGCCACCAAGGCAGGCGTCGCGGCGCTCGCCGAGGGGCTGATCAACGAGAACGTGAAGGCCCAGGGCATCGACGTCTCGATCATCTATCCCGGCTACATCCGCTCGGAGATGAACGAGAAGGTGGCCCAGCAGACCAGGTTCATGGTCGACACCCGCGCCGGCGTGAAGGCGATGGTCGCGGCGATCGAGAGGCGCAAGGAGAAGGCCTACGTGCCGGCGTGGCCGTGGGTGCCGATCGGCTTCGCCCTCAAGAACGCGCCGATCTCCGTCGTGCGCCGGCTGTTCTGAGCGCGGGGCGGCAGCGTGAGCATCCTGCTGCTGGTCCGGCACGGGCAGGCCTCCTTCGGCAAGGAGGACTACGACGCGCTCTCGGACCTCGGCCACGAACAGGCCCGCGTCTTGGGCCGGACCCTCGCCGCGCGTGGCGTGCTTCCCGACCTCATCGTGCGTGGCGAGATGCGGCGTCACCGCGAGACGGCGGAGGGGATCCTCGAGGGGCTGGCCTCGGCACGGGGAGCGACCGAGGTGGAGATCGACGGCGGCTGGGACGAGTTCGACTTCGAGCACGTCATGGCGCGCCACCGGGCACCCGACGGATCCAGGGTGGGTCTGCCCGTTGACGACGCGAGTACGCCGGCCGCCGAGGTGCGAGCCCGGTTCCAGGCGATCTTCGAGGCGGCGACCTCGCGGTGGATCGACGGCGGCGCCGACGAGGACTACCACGAGTCCTTCGCCTCCTTCGGCGCTCGCGTCGACGCGGCTGCGCGCCGCGCCGCGCAGCGCCGCGAGCGGACGGTCCTGGTCGTCACCTCCGGTGGCCCGATCGGGCTGGTGGCATCACGCCTGCTCGCCGGCGATGCCTCGCTGTGGCCGAGCCTCAACCGCGTCGCCGTCAACACCGCGGTCACCAAGGTCCTGCGCGGCCGCACGAGGCTGACGCTGTCGACGTACAACGAGCACAGTCACCTCGAGCACGATCGGGCGCTGGTCACCTACCGCTGAGCCCGTCGTCCGGTCAGGGGCGTGGGGCGGAGTTCGCCAGCTCGTCCGCGATCAGGGCCACGTGCAACGAGACGCGCGTGTCAGGGTCGTCGAGATCGACGTGGAGGAGCCGTTCCAGGCGCGCGAGGCGGTCGTAGAACACCGGCCGGGAGACCGCCAGGCTGGCCGCCGCCTGCGACTTGCTCGCCGGATGCAGGAGCAGCGCCCGGAGCGCGTCCTCCAAGCGGAGCCCGTGCGTCCGGTCGTGCTCGCGCAGCGCGCCGAGCTGCCGCTGGGTGTAGAGCGCGATGCGATCGTCGGCGTCGAACAGGGCGAGCAGTCCCCGCAGCCCGACGTCCTCGAGCCGGTGGACCGTGCCCGCGTGCGCGTCGTCGGGACGGAGCGCGTCGAGCACCTGCTTGGCCTCGCGCAGGGTGCGGTCGATCTCCGTGGCACGCCGCACCGGCCGGCCGGCGCTGGCAGCCACGGCGTGGCGCCGGCCGATGCGCTCCACGAGCGTGTCGACGCCGCGGCCGCTGTTCGCGGCCGCGGCGAAGGACAGCAGCAGCCGGACGTCGCCGTCCAGCTCGCACACCAGCGCAGGCACGCCGAGCTCATGGGCGACGTGGACCGCGCCCGCGGTGACCTCGTCGACGACAGCCCCCGGGCGATGGGGCGCCGAAGCGCCGAGCAGGGGCCGGAGAGCGACGCCCACGAACCGGCGCCCCGCGGTCGCCAGCCCCGCCGCCTCGCACCTCTCCAACAGTCCGGGCGCGGCCGGGTCGGCGAGCAGGGCGACGACCAGCTCGTGATGAGTACGCCGCAGGGCGCTGTCGCGCTGCCGGTCGTGCAGCCGATGCAGCGCCAGGGCCGCAGCAGCGCGCTCCGCCATCGCGATCTGCCGCTGCGTCGGCGGTGTCGCCACCTGCACCACCAGCCGCCCCCAGCCCCGCTCCTTCTTGCCGACGCGGGTGACCAGCCAGCCGTGCTCCTCGTCCCAGCAGGTGCGCCCCACGAGCGCGACCTGGCGCGAGGTGCGCGTCCAGTCGGCGAGGAGCGTCGCCACGTCGTGCGGTCCGGCCCGGTAGTCGAGCACATGGTGCTGCTCGCTCTCCAACACCACCGCCGCCCCGGCCAGGCGCTGGACCGCCTCGAGGATGTCCCCGGGGCCCGCCTCGCCGATGCTGAGCTCGGTGAACGTCTCGTGGACCCGCTGCGCCTCGCGAAGCTCCGCGAGCTGCTGGTCGACGATGCGCTCGCCGATGGCCTGCGCGACCTCGGCGAAGCGCACCTCACGTGCCAGCGAGATCAGCGGGAGACCATGGTGCTCGCAGGCCTGGACGAGGGCGGCCGGCAACGTCGTCCAGCGGCGGCCGAGCTCGATCACCAGGCCCGCCGTACCGCTCTCGGCGAGGCTGTCGACCATCGCGCGCACCGCGGTGTCGTCGTCGGGCAGGGCGGTGCCGGTGCTGAGCAGCAGGTCGCCCTCGCGCAGCAAGGGCCCGATGTCGGCCAGCTCGCTGGAGTGCACCCAGCGGACGGTCCGGGAGAGGCCACTGCCGCCGCCCACGACTTTGGGACCCGCACCGCGGACCAGCGGCATGGCGAGGACGTCGCTCACGGTCAGCTCGGCCAACGACCCTCTCCCTCCCGGCCGGTCCATCTCGACCCGACGATCTGCCGCAGATTCCAACTGATCCTACAGAGTGTCGGGCTGGGAGTGCGGCCTCGCGCGGGACGATGTCAGCATGACCACCACCATCACCCACTGGGCCGACGGTGCGCCCTACGCCGGCACCTCGGGCAACGACGCCGAGGTGACCAATCCGGCGACCGGCGTCGTCTCGGGCAGGGTCGCGCTCGCCGGTGTGGAGGACGCCGCGCACGTGATCGGTGCCGCCACGGCAGCGGCGCCCGCGTGGCGCGCCACCTCGATCGCGCGGCGTACCCAGATCGTCTTCGCCTTCCGTGAGCTGCTCAACGCGCGCCGCGACGACTTGGCCCGGCTCATCACCGCGGAGCACGGCAAGGTGCACTCCGACGCGCTCGGCGAGATCGCCCGCGGCATCGAGGTCGTGGAGTTCGCATGCGGCATCGCCCACCTCCTCAAGGGCGGCCACTCCGAGAACGCCTCGACCGGCGTCGACATCCACTCCAAGCTCGAGCCGGTGGGGGTCGTCGGCATCATCAGCCCCTTCAACTTCCCGGCGATGGTCCCGATGTGGTTCTTCCCGATCGCGATCGCCGCGGGCAACACCGTCGTACTCAAGCCGAGCGAGAAGGACCCCTCGGCCTCGCTGTTCATCGCGCGGCTGTGGCAGGAGGCGGGTCTGCCCGACGGTGTGTTCAACGTGCTGCAGGGCGACAAGGTGGCGGTCGACGCCCTCCTGCAGTCGCCCGACGTCGCTGCGATCAGCTTCGTGGGCTCGACCCCGATCGCGCAGTACGTCTACGAGCAGGCCTCCAAGCACGGCAAGCGGGTGCAGGCCCTGGGCGGGGCCAAGAACCACATGGTCGTGCTCCCGGACGCCGACCTCGACCTGGCCGCGGACGCGGCGGTCAACGCCGGCTACGGCAGCGCCGGCGAGCGCTGCATGGCGGTGAGCGTGCTGGTCGCGGTCGAGCCCATCGCGGACGACCTCGTCGCGCGGATCGCCGACCGCACCCGCACGCTCCTGATCGGGGACGGCAGCCCGGAGGCGACCGGCGAGGCCCGCGAGGCCGACATGGGCCCCCTGGTCACCCAGGCCCATCGCGACCGGGTCGCGAGCTTCATCGAGTCCGGCGAGCGGGAGGGCGCGAAGGTCGTCATCGACGGTCGCGACGTCCACCCGCGGGGTGCGGCCGGCGGCTACTGGCTCGGCCCGACGCTCTTCGACAACGTCACCAGCGACATGGCGGTCTACCGTGAGGAGATCTTCGGACCGGTCCTCTCCGTCGTGCGCGTCCAGTCCTACGCCGAGGCGGTGGAGCTGATCAACGCCAACGAGTACGGCAACGGCACCGCGATCTTCACCAACGACGGCGGCGCCGCCCGACGGTTCGAGAACGACGTCAACGTGGGCATGATCGGCATCAACGTCCCGATCCCGGTGCCGGTCGCCTACTACTCCTTCGGCGGCTGGAAGAAGTCACTCTTCGGCGACGCCCACGCCTACGGTCCCGACGGCGTCCACTTCTTCACCCGCACCAAAGCCGTCACCACGCGCTGGATCGATCCGGCCAACCGGCCCGAAGGCGGCCTCGAGCTGGGGTTCCCGCAGAATGTCTGAGTCGCCGAGCTACCCGTCGCTGAACACCGATCCCGACCGGGCCTACGACCTCGACCGTCGGCACGTGTTCCACTCCTGGTCGGCGCAGGCCGAGCTGGACCCGATGGTGATCACCAAGGCCGAGGGCTGCCACGTCTGGGACCGGGACGGCAACCGGTTCCTCGACTTCACCTCCCAGCTGGTCTACACCAACCTCGGGCACCAGCACCCCCGGGTCGTCCAGGCGATCAAGGAGCAGGCCGAGACCCTGTGCACCGTCGCACCCGGCTATGCCAACGCGGCGCGCTCCGAGGCGGCGCGGCTGATCGCCTCCCACACGCCCGGCGATCTCGACCGGATCTTCTTCACCAACGGCGGCGCGGACGCCAACGAGCATGCGATCCGGATGGCGCGCCTGCACACCGGCAAGCACAAGGTGCTCTCGACGTACCGCTCCTATCACGGGGGCACGCACCTGGCGGTCAACGTGACCGGCGACCCGCGCCGCTGGCCCAGCGACAACGGATCGGCCGGCACGGTGCACTTCTTCGGTCCGTTCCTCTACCGCAGCGCGTTCCACGCCACCACCGAGGCCGAGGAGTGCGAGCGCGCGCTGGCGCACCTGGAGAGCGTGATCGCGCTCGAGGGGCCCGGGACGATCGCTGCCATCATCGTGGAGTCGATCCCCGGCACCGCCGGGATCATGGTGCCGCCGCCGGGATATCTCCCGGGCGTGCGCGACCTGTGCGACCGCCACGGCATCGTCCTCATCGCCGATGAGGTGATGGCCGGCTTCGGACGCGCGGGCCGCTGGTTCGCCATCGAGCACGCCGACGTCGTCCCCGACCTGCTCACCTTCGCCAAGGGCGTGAACTCCGGCTACGTCCCGTTGGGCGGCGTCGCGATCAGCGAGGCGATCTATCAGACGTTCGCGCAGCGTCCCTACCCCGGTGGCCTCACCTACTCGGGTCACCCGCTGGCCTGTGCGGCGGCCGTCGCGGCGATCGGCGCGATGGAGGACGAGGGCGTCGTGGAGCACGCCGCCCGCCTCGGCGAGGAGGTCTTCGCGCCCGGACTGCGCGAGCTCGCGCAGCGGCACGCCTGGATCGGGGAGGTGCGGGGCATCGGCGCCTTCTGGGCGATCGAGCTTGTCCGCGATCGTCACACGCGCGAGCCGTTGGCGCCGTACGGCGGGACCAGCGCGGAGATGGCGGCTCTGATCGGCGCGTGCAAGCGCCGTGGGCTGCTGCCGTTCTCCAACTTCAACCGCATCCACCTGGTGCCGCCGCTGAACGCCAGCGAGGCCGAGGTCCATGAGGCGATCCGGATCCTGGACGAGGCGCTGACGGAGGTCGCTGGGGGTTGAGCGGGCGTCTGCCGTAGGGCCGGGTCGGCGGCCTCGGTGAGCGTTCGCTCCAGGCGGGTGCCGCCGCTCGGCGCTGAACGTTCGTCCATGCGGCGTGGGGCGGCTCGTGGCTGTTGAACGGTCGTCCATGTGCGGGGCCGTGGGTCGTGTCGGCTGAATGATCGTCCATGCGACGTGGGGCCGGTGGTGGCTGCTGAACGATTGTCCATATGGCGTCGGGCGGGTCGTGGCTCCTGGACGAACGTTCGTCCACCCCTCGGGCGCGCGCCGGGCCGAGCCGCCACCGTCCGACCCCGAGACGGCGCCAGCTCCCGCCGTCAGGCGTTGTGCCACGACGCGGGCGCGATCACCCACATCACCTCGGCCGGGTCGTGCGCCGAGACGTTGCGCCAGGTGTGCGGCTCGCGTCCCGACAGTGTGAGCGTGTCGCCGGCCTCCAGCCGCACGGTGGAGTCCACCATGACGACCTCGATCGCGCCGGCGAGGACGTGGACCACCTCCACGTCGCAATCGAGCGTGTAGAGCTCGGCGCCGCCGTTGCCGCCGGGCGCGATCGTGGAGCGCACCACCTGCACCCGCGGCTGGGCGCGCGGGGTGAGCAGGCGCTCGTGCGCGCCCTCGCCGACGAGGAGGATGGCGGGGGCGTCGGTGCCGCGCACCAGCTCGTACTCCGGCGCCTCGAACAAGGCGCCGATCGGCAGCGACAGGGCCCCGCACACCGTCTGGAGGGTCGCCACGCTCGGCGAGGTCTCGTCGCGCTCGAGTCGGCTCAGGAAGCTCTTGGTGACACCCGCGGCGTCGGCCAGCTTCTCCAAGGTCAACCCCTGCCGCAGCCGGGCGGCCCGCAGCCGGGCACCGATCCGGGCGCGCGCACCGGGTTCGACGGAGATCGGCTTCGTCACGCCGTGCATTGCGGCCGCTTCCAGCGCTGGGACGCGGACGTCGTACGCCGCGCGTGGGTGACCGATCGCGATCGGTCGGCAGGGCCCGCGTGGGGTTGACTCATGCGCAACATATGTAGACCATGATGCAACAGGCCTGAGCTGCCTCGCTAGTCCCTGGCGGGCCCCAGGCACGACCATGAAGGAGCTCCCGTGACCAGCGACCACGACCAGACCCCGGTCGGACCGGTGGATGCCTCGCTCAACCCGCGCTACAGCGGGATCGCCACCTTCGCCCGGCTGCCGCGCCTGGAGGACGTCCGCGACGCCGACACCGTCATCTGGGGCGTGCCGTTCGACACCGGCGTGAGCTACCGGCCCGGTGCCCGGTTCGGGCCCGCCCACGTCAGGCAGAGCTCCCGCCTGCTGCGGCCCTACAACCCCGCGCAGGACAGCGAGCCGTTCGCCCGTGCACAGGTCGTCGACGGCGGTGACCTGGGAGTGAACCCGTTCGACATCACCGAGGCGATCGCCAGCATCGAGACAGCGGCGCGCGACCTGAGCGGCACCAGCCGCTCCCTGGTGACCATCGGCGGCGACCACACGATCGCGCTGCCGTTGTTGCGGGTGCAGGCCGAGCGCCACGGCCCGATCGCGGTGCTCCACTTCGACGCCCACCTCGACACCTGGGACACCTACTTCGGCGCGCCGTACACCCACGGCACGCCGTTCCGGCGGGCCGCCGAGGAGGGCCTGATCGACCAGGAGCACTCGGTGCATGTCGGTCTGCGCGGGCCGCTCTACGGCAAGCTCGACCTCGACGAGAGCGAGAAGCTCGGCTTCGCGGCGGTGCACTGCCGCGACTTCGCCCGCCAGCCGCTGGACGACATCATCAACCGCGTCCGCGCCCGGCTCGGCGACCGGCCGGTGTACGTGTCACTCGACATCGACGTGCTCGACCCGGCGTTCGCTCCGGGCACCGGTACGCCGGAGGCCGGAGGCCTCAGCAGCATGCAGCTGCTCGAGGTGCTCCGCGGCCTGGAGGGCCTCAACGTGATCGGCGCCGACATCGTCGAGGTGTCGCCGGCCTACGACCACGCGGAGATCACCGGCATCGCCGCCGCGCACACCATCTACGAGCTGCTCAGCATCCTCCCGGGTCGCGCCTGACGTCGGTCTGGCACCGCGGTCGGCGGGACTGACCCCCAGGGGTCAGTCCCGGTTGGGTGCGTGCATCGAGCTGCTGGGCCGGGTGCCGCTGAGGTGGCGTGCGGTGTTGACCAGACCGACCAGGCTGAAGGCCTGCGGGGTGTTGCCCAGGGCCCGGCCGGTGCGCGGGTCGCGCTCCTCGGTGATCATCCCGACATCGTTGCGGAAGCTGAGCAGGTGCTCGAAGAGTCGCTCGGCCTCGTCGTTGGCACCGATCCCGTGCAGGGCGTCGGCGAGCCAGAAGCTGCAGGCGAGGAAGGCGCCCTCGGTGCCCGGCAGGCCGTCGGTGCCGCCGTCCGCCTCCGGGTCGTAGCGCCGCACGAAGCCGTCGTGTCCGAGCTCGCGTTGGACCGCGCGCACCGTGCCGCGCACCCGCGGGTCGTCCCAGGGCAGGAAGCCGACGCGGGGGAGGAGCAGCAGGGCGGCGTCCAGGCCGCGGGATCCGTAGAACTGGGTGAAGGTGTCGCGGTCGGCGTCGTACCCCTTCTCGCAGACCTCGCGATGGATGTCGCTCGCGAGCTCACGCCACCGGTCGACCGGGCCCTCCATCCCGTGCTCGGACACGCTGCGGATGGCCCGGTCGACGCCGGCCCACGCCATCACCTTGGAGTGCACGAAGTCCCGCTGCGGACCCCGCACCTCCCACAGGCCGTTGTCGGGCTCGCTCCAATGACCCTCCAGCCAGTCCAGCAGCGCCTTCTGCAGGTCCCAGGCCGACTCGCTCGGGTGCAGGCCCGCCTCACGGGCCAGATAGAGCCCATCCAGCGTCTCGCCCCACACGTCGAGCTGGTGCTGCGCCGCAGCGGCGTTGCCCACGCGGACCGGCCGTGATCCGGCGTACCCGGCCAGCCAGTCGAGCTCCATCTCGGGTAGTCGCTGGGTGCCGTCGAGCCCGTACATGATCTGCAGCTTCGCCGGGTCGCCGGCGACGGCACGCACCAGCCACTCGCGCCAGGACTTCGCCTCCTCGGTGTAGCCCGTGCCGAGCAGCGCCTGCAGCGTGAAGGTGGCGTCGCGCAGCCAGCAGAACCGGTAGTCCCAGTTGCGCACCCCGCCGATCTCCTCGGGCAGCGAGGTGGTGGCCGCCGCCACGATGCCACCGGTCGGCGCATAGGTGAGGGCCTTGAGCAGCAGCAACGAGCGGCGTACGTCGTCCCCCCACCGGCCGCTGTAGGTGCAGCGCCGGATCCAGGAGCTCCAGAAGGCGCGCGTCGTGTCGAACGCGTGCTGGGCCGCCATCGGCGGACGCGAGGGCTCGAAGGACTGCCGGTAGCTCATCACGAAGCTGACGCTCTGCCCGGCCTCGACGGTGAACCGCGAGACCATCGACGCATCATCCTCGTCGTGGTGCACCGGTACGTCGGCGTGCAGTCGCACCGCATCGGGACCGGCGACCCCGTCGAGGTCGCGGCTGCCCTCCTTGCCGGAGCCGCCGTCGCTCGCCCGGACCCACGGCCTGACCCGGCCATAGTCGAACCGCAGGCGCAGAAGGCTGGTCATCGCGACCCGACCCGACAGTCCCTCCACCATGCGCACCAGGGTCGCCTCCTGCGTCCGCGGCGGCATCAGGTCGGTGACCTGCACCGTGCCGTCGGCCGTGGTCCACCGGGTCCGCAGGATCAGCGTGTCGTCGAGGTAGGCCCGCTCCACCTTGGCGTCGTCCGCGTCCGGGGCGAGCCGCCAGTGGCCGGCCGACTCGTCGTGCAGCAGCGCGGCGAAGCACGCGGGGGAGTCGAATCTCGGCACGCACAGCCAGTCGATGGACCCGGTCGTGCTGACCAGCGCAGCGGTGTGCAGGTCGCCGATCAGGGCGAGGTCGTCGAGCGGACGGTCGTAGGGGTGTGCCAGCGGGCCGTTGGTTCGCTCCGTCGTGGCCTGCGCCATGCCCCTGCCTCCTGCTCACGTCCCTCGACCGTGGTGCCGGGAGCGACAGGTACCGCGCCGGGGCGGATCCATGCGTGAGCCCCATCGAGCTCGGCCACCATCTGGAAGGGACCTGGACGCGCCCTGCGTTCAGCTGGGGCGCCGTTTGCGGACCCGCGACGAAGGGATACCGGACGACGTCAGACCCGCCCCCCCTTCGATCGGAGCGACATGACCCGTCAGCACTCACCACGCGTCGTCGTGGTCACCGGCGCCTCCGGCGGCATCGGCCGCGCCACCGCCCGCGCCTTCGCCGAGCGCGGAGACGACGTCGCGCTGCTCGCCCGCGGCGCCGCCGGCCTGCACGGCGCTGCCGAGGACGTCACCCGGTGCGGGCGCCGCGCCCTGCCGATCGAGGTGGACGTGGCGGACCAGCAGGCGCTGGAGGACGCCGCCGACCGGATCGAAGCCGAGCTCGGGCCGATCGAGGTATGGGTCAACGTCGCGTTCACCTCCGTCTTCGCCCGCTTCGTCGACATCGAGCCCGAGGAGTACGACCGGGTGACGGCGGTCAGCTACACCGGCTACGTCAACGGCACCCGCACCGCACTCAAGCGGATGCTGCCGCGAGATCGAGGCACGATCGTGCAGGTCGGCTCTGCGCTGGCGTACCGGGGCATCCCGCTGCAGTCGGCGTACTGCGGGGCCAAGCACGCCATCCAGGGCTTCAACGAGGCGGTGCGCACCGAGCTGCTGCACGAGCACAGCGGCGTGCGCACGACCATGGTCCAGATGCCGGCGGTGAACACCCCGCAGTTCAACTGGGTCCTGTCGAAGCTGCCGCACCAGGCCCAGCCGGTGCCACCGATCTACCAGCCCGAGGTGGCCGCCCGTGCGGTGGTGTACGCGGCCGACCATCCGCGCCGGCGCGAGTACTGGGTCGGTGCCACGACCGCGGCGACCCTGATCGCGAACGCACTGGCGCCAGGGCTGCTCGATCGCTACCTGGCCCGCACGGGCTTCGCTTCGCAGCAGACGAAGGAGCCGAAGCCGGCCGGCCAGCCCGCCAATCTCTGGCAGCCCGCGGACGGCGCGGCAGGGCACGACTACGGCGCCCACGGCGCCTTCGACGACCGCTCGCACGCCTCCTCGCCACAGGTGTGGGCCTCCCAGCACCACGGTCTGCTCGGGGCGGTCGTGGCGCTCGGCGCGAGCGCCGCACTGGTCCGCCGGGTGCGCCGATGAGCCCCCACGTCAGAGCGGTCGACGCAGTTCGAGCGGGGATCGGGAGCGCACTCGCCATCGCGCCTCGGGCGGCGCTCCGCGGGCTGGGCGAGCCGCCCACGGCGAGGTCGCAGACGGTGGTGAGGATCCTCGCCGCCCGCCTGGTGGGGCAGGCGATCGCCGGCGCGACGATGAGCGGTGACAGCCGCCGACGCCGGCTGCTCGTCCGCGCCGACGTCGCGATCGAGGCGCTGCACGCGGTGTCCATGATCGGCCTCGCGGCAGCGATGCCGGCGCGTCGGCGCTCGGCGCTTGCCGGCGGCGTACTGGCCGCGGCCCTGGCCGGGCTCGAGGTCGCCGGTCCCGGCGGCGGGCGGTGAGGGGTCTCGACCACCGGGGTCTCGACAAGCTCGACCACCGGGGGCTCGACCACCGGGGCTCGACCACGAGGAGGAATCAATGAGCACGACTGTCGCTGACCACCTGCTCAGCAGGCTGCGCGAATGGGGTGTCGAGCACGTCTTCGGCTATCCGGGAGACGGGATCAACGGCCTGCTCGGCGCCTTCTCCAGAGCCGATGACCAGCCCCGCTTCATCCAGGCCCGGCATGAGGAGATGAGCGCGTTCGAGGCGGTGGGGTATGCGAAGTTCACCGGCCGGGCGGGCGTGTGCATGGCCACCTCCGGCCCTGGCGCCATCCACCTGCTCAACGGCCTCTACGACGCCAAGCTCGATCACGTGCCCGTGGTGGCGATCGTGGGCCAGACCGCACGCAGCGCGATGGGCGGCAGCTACCAGCAGGAGGTCGACCTGGCCGCCCTGTTCAAGGATGTGGCCTCGTGCTCCCACCGCGATCATCGTCCCCAGTGACGTCCAGGACCTCGAGTACGTCGCCCCGGCGCACCAGTTCAAGCAGGTGCCCTCGAGCCTGGGGATGGCCTCCTCGACGCTGGTCCCCGACACCGAGGCGCTGCAGCGGGCGGCCGAGGTCATCAATGCCGGCGAGAAGGTCGCGCTGCTCGTCGGCCAAGGTGGCCGCCGGGCCCGGGCGCAGATCGAGCGGCTCGTCGACATCACCGGTGCTGGAGCGGCGAAGGCGCTGCTCGGCAAGGACGCCCTGCCCGACGACCCGCCGTGGGTGACCGGCTCGATCGGCCTGCTGGGCACGCGGCCGAGCTTCGAGATGATGCGTGAGTGCGACACGCTGCTCACCATCGGGTCGAGCTTCCCCTACACGCAGTTCCTGCCTGAGCTGGACCAGGCGCGGGCGGTCCAGATCGACGTCGACCCGTCCATGATCGGGATGCGCTACCCCTACGAGGTCAACCTCGTCGGCGATGCGGCGGCGACCCTCGATGCGCTGATCCCGTTGCTGGAGCACAAGCCCGATCGGGCGTGGCAGGACCAGATCTGCGGCAACGTGGCGCGCTGGTGGCAGGTGATGGAGGCCGAGGCGAACGTCGAGGCCGAGCCGGTGAACCCGATGCGGATCTTCCACGAGTTCTCGCGGCAGGCGCCGCTGGACGCCCTGATCACCGCCGACAGCGGCTCGGCGGCCAACTGGTACGCCCGCCTGATCCGGATGCGCGGCCAGATGCGCGGGACGCTCTCGGGCAACCTGGCCACGATGGGACCCGCGGTCCCGTACGCGATCGGCGCGAAGTTCGCCCATCCCGACCGTCCGGTGATCGCGTTCGAGGGCGACGGCGCGATGCAGATGAACGGTCTGGCCGAGCTCGTCACGATCGCGCGCTACTGGAAGGAGTGGGCCGACCCGCGCCTGGTGGTGGCGGTGTTGCACAACAACGACCTCAACCAGGTGACGTGGGAGCTGCGCGCCATGGGCGGCACGCCGCGGTTCGTGGAGAGTCAGGCACTGCCCGACAGCTCCTACGCCGACTTCGCGGCCTCGATCGGGCTGCGGGCGGTCACCGTCACCGACCCGGCCGACCTCGAGGAGGCATGGCGGACCGCGCTCGCGGCCGACCGGCCCACGGTGCTGGACGTGCACTGCGACCCCGACGTACCGCCGATCCCGCCGCATGCGACGCTCGAGGAGATGACGGCGACAGCGAAGGCGCTCGCGAAGGGCGACACCAGCCGCTGGGGCGTCATCAAGGAGGGGATGAGGATCAAGGCCCAGGAGCTGCTCGGGCCGTCGAGCTCCTGATCGCGGGGCCCGGGTGCCCGGGTGCGCGATGGTGTGGTGTCGCTCAGCCAGCCGGCGGCACCGGCACGGCCACATCAGGGCCGTAGCGATCCACGCAGAAGGCCGCCAGCCGGTCGGCGAGGTCCGCGATCACGGCAGCGGCGTGGTGGCTCGGATCCCAGGCGGCGTACAGCCGCACCCGCAGGTCCCCGTCGCCGGTGCTGATTCCCAAAGGTACGAGGTCGAAGCGGGGATCGTCGGAGACGACGGCGACCCCCCTGCCGGCGGCGGCGAGGGCCTGAGCGACCTGGGCGTTCGCGCATTCCAGCACCTCGCCGTACCCGAGACCGGCGGCCTCGACAGCCGCGTCCAGCAGGGAGCGTGGCCGGAACTGCGGCTCCATCAGCACCAACGGTCGATCGAGCAGCTCCGCGAGCGCGACCCGTCCACGGGCGGCCCACGCGTCGTCGGGCCGTACGTAAGCGAGCAGCGGCAGCACCGCTAGCGGACGTGCCGCGAGCGAGCGTGGCGGCGGCCGGTGGACCAGCACGAGGTCGGCACCCGCGCTGATCGCCGCCGCCGCACCGCGCGGGTCGAGGGCACGCAGCAACGGCACCGGATCCCCGGGGCCGAGGGTCGCGATGAAGGGCGCGAGCACGTCGGTCAGGGTGGTGGTCGGTACGGCGATGTCCAGCCGGGCGACGTGACCCGAGGCCATCGCCTCGGCGGCAGCCTCGAGGGCGTCGGCGCCCCGGAGCAGGTCGCGTGCCAGCGGCAGGAACTCCTGGGCCGCCCGGGTCAGCCGCAGGCCGCGTCCCTGCCGCTCGAACAGGCGCAGGCGGAGCTGGTGCTCCAGCTGTCGCAGCTGTCGGGAGAGCACCGGCTGGGTGACGTGGAGGGTCTCGGCAGCCCGGGTTGCGGAGCCGGCCTCGGCGGTCGCGACGAAGTAGCGCAGCAGCCGCAGGTCCGTCCCCATGCCCGTGACGATAGATCCTCCATCGCCGATCGATGTCATCGGAGCATGAGAACGGTGCTCAACGGGTCTTGGACGGCATGAGTAGCGCCGGATCAGAGTAGGGCCATGACCAGCCGTCCTGACCTGCCCCAGACCCGCCACCTGGCGACGGCCCTGCCGGGACCGCGCTCGCAGGAGCTGATGCGGCGCAAGCAGGCCAGCGTCAGCGCCGGCGTCGCGACCACGCTCCCCGTCTTCGCCGTACGGGCCGCGGGCGGCATCGTGGAGGACGTCGACGGCAACCGCCTCATCGACCTGGGCTCCGGCATCGCCGTCACCACCGTGGGCAGCAGCGCTGCCCGCGTGGTCGAGGCGGTGGCCGACCAGGTCGCCGCCTTCACGCACACCTGCTTCATGGTCACCCCCTACGAGGCGTACGTCGCCGTCGCCGAGCAGCTCGGCCGGCTCACCCCCGGTGAGCACGAGAAGCGCTCGGCACTGTTCAACTCCGGCTCGGAGGCCGTCGAGAACGCGGTCAAGATCGCCCGGGCCCACACCAAGCGCGACGCGGTGGTCGTCTTCGACCACGCCTACCACGGCCGCACCAACCTGACCATGGCGATGACGGCGAAGAACATGCCGTACAAGCACGGCTTCGGCCCGTTCGCCGGCGCGGTCTACCGCGCCCCGATGTCCTACCCGTTCCACGACGGGGAGGCGATCGACGGGGCCGCGGCCGCGAAGCGGGCGATCGCGATGATCGAGGCCCAGGTCGGCGCCGACAACCTCGCGGCCGTCGTGATCGAGCCGGTCCAGGGTGAGGGCGGCTTCATCGTCCCGGCCCCAGGCTTCCTCAAGGCGATCGCCGCCTGGTGCAGCGAGCACGGCGTGGTGTTCGTGGCGGACGAGGTCCAGTCCGGCTTCGGCCGCACCGGTGCGTGGTTCGCGGTCGAGCACGAGGACGTCGTACCCGACCTGCTCGTGAGCGCCAAGGGCATCGCCGGCGGCCTGCCGCTCTCGGCCGTGACCGGCCGCGCCGAGATCATGGACGCCGTCCACCCCGGCGGCCTCGGCGGCACCTATGGCGGCAACCCTCTCGCCTGCGCCGCGGCCCTGGCCGTCATCGAGACCATCGAGCAGGACGGCCTGCTCGAGCGCGCCCGCCAGATCGAGGCGCTCCTCCTCGGCCGGCTGCGCGAGCTCCAGGACAAGGACGACCGGATCGGTGACGTCCGTGGCCGTGGCGCCATGGTCGCCGCCGAGTTCGTCGACCCGGCCACAGGTGAGCCCGACGCCGCCCTGGCCAAGCAGGTCGCCGCATACGCTCACCAGCAGGGCGTCATCACCCTCACCTGCGGCACCTGGGGCAACGTCATCCGCTTCCTGCCGCCGCTCTCGATCTCCGATGCGCTGCTCGGCGAGGGCCTGGACGTCGTCGCCGCCGCCCTGGAGGTCCATGACGAGGGAGGTCCTCGACCGTGAGCCAACTGACCACGCGAGCCGCGCGCTCACCCAACTCGTCCTACCTGCGCTACCTCGACCCGGCCAACGGAGTCCTCGTCGGGGGTGGGTGGCGGGCCGGGTCCGGCGGCGTCTTCGACGTCGAGGACCCGGCCAGCCGCGAGATCGTCGCCCAGGTCGCCGACGGCACCGCCGCCGACGCGACAGCGGCGGTCGACGCGGCGGCGGCGGCCCTGCCGGCCTGGTCGGCCATGCCCGCCCGGACCCGCAGCGAGCTTCTCACCCGCGTCCGCGAGCTGATGCTCCGCGATGCCGAGGCGCTCGCCGCGCTGATCGCCCTGGAGAACGGCAAGTCCCTCGCCGACGCGCGCGGCGAGGTCACCTACGCCGCCGAGTTCTTCCGGTGGTACGCCGAGGAGGCCGTTCGCCCACACGGCGACTTCGGTGCCTCGCCGGCCGGCGGGACCCGCACGATCGTCACCCACCGACCCGTCGGGGTCGCCGCCCTGGTCACGCCGTGGAACTTCCCGGCCGCGATGGCGACCCGCAAGATCGCCCCAGCCCTGGCCGCCGGGTGCACGGTCGTGCTGAAGCCGGCCGCGGAGACCCCCCTCACCGCACTGGCCGTGGCCCGGATCATCGCCGAGGCCGGCGTACCGGACGGGGTGGTCAACGTCGTGCCAAGCGCGGACGCTCCGAGCATCGTCAGCGCCTGGCTGGCCGACCCCCGCGTCCGCAAGATCTCCTTCACCGGCTCCACCGGCGTGGGACGCGTGCTGCTGCGGCAGGCGGCCGACCGGGTCGTCAACACCTCCATGGAGCTGGGTGGCAACGCCCCCTTCGTGGTGGCGGCCTCGGCCGACATCGCCGCCGCCGTCGAGGGCGCGATGATCGCGAAGTTCCGCAACGGTGGCCAGGCGTGCACCGCGGCGAACCGCTTCTACGTCCACGCCGACGTCGCCGAGGAGTTCACCGCACGCCTCGGCGCCCGGGTCGAGGCCCTGCGCGTGGGCCCGTCCGAGAGCGGCGCCGACGTCGGCCCGCTCATCTCGGCCAAGGCGCTGGCGGGCGTCACCCGGCTCGTCGACGAGGCGGTCGCCGCCGGTGCGGTGCCGGCGTACCGGGCCGCCCTCACCTTCGAGGACGGGTACTTCTACCCGCCGACGGTGCTCACCGGCGTCCCGGCGGACGCCGCGGTGGTGCGTGAGGAGATCTTCGGGCCGGTCGCACCGATCGTGACGTGGCGGGAGCCGCAGGAGCTGCTGCGGATGGTCAACGACACCGAGTTCGGCCTGGCGGCCTACGTCTACGCCGAGCTCGGCGAGGCGCTGCGGCTGGCCGAGCGGATCGAGGCCGGCATGGTCGGCGTCAACCGGGGCCTGGTCTCCGACCCGTCGGCTCCCTTCGGCGGCGTCAAGCAGAGCGGCATCGGGCGCGAGGGCGCGCGGGTGGGTCTGGAGGACTACCTGGAGACGCAGTACCTGAGCGTCGACTGGGCCTGAGCCGCATCCCAGCCGCGCCCTCAGCCGCGCCCCCAGCTGCGTCCTCAGCCGGGCAGCAGCGCGCGGGTGTGCTCGAGCGCGGCCGTGCGCAGCGCACGACCGCCGCCGGTGACGATGCCGACGCTGAGGCCATCCCACATCGCCCGGAGACGCTCCGAGATGCCCTCGTGATCGGCATCGGGGGTGAGCACGGCGCCGAGCAGGCGGACCAGGTCGGCGTGCCAGCCGGCGTCGATCTCACGCTGTGCCCGGGCCAGCTCGGGCTGGTAGGGCGCGCGCGCCCACAGCTCGAGCCACAGCTGCCAGCGCGGGTCCAACTCGTCGGTCGCGAGATACACATCGGCGAAGGCCACCACCGCCTCGACCGCCTCGGCCGCCTCGGCTGGGTCGCCAGGGGCGCCGGGGCCGCGGTCCCGCTCCAGCAGCGGCGCTCGCTGCGCGGCGTAGGCGGCCTCGCTCCAGCGCAGCGTCTCCAGCAGGAGGCCGTCGCGGGTCTTGAAGTAGTAGAGCAGGTGGCCGCCGCTGGTCCCCAGGCGTGCCGCGAGCGCGGCCATCGTCATCTTGCTCAATCCCTGCTGGGCGATCATCTCGAGCGCGGCGGTGAGCACCTGCTCGCGCGGCCGCTCGAGTCGCCGGTGCGGGCGGGTGGTCGTCATGCGGTTCACCTCTCGATCACCTCGTTGCCTCGCCGTCCATCCCCGGAGCCGTGGAGCCCTGAGCCGTCGCGTCGTGCTCGTGCACACCCTACGGACAGGGGTTGACAGGGGCGTCCGACCTCCGGCACCTTGAATACCGTTCAAACATTTGAACTCGATTCAAACATGACGCTGGTGACGCGCCTACGCTGGGCCTTGAGTCAGCTCGTGGTCGTCGCTTGGAGGAGCCCGCATGACCCGCTACGGCACCCAGTTCGGCCCCGACATCACGTTCCTCGGCGTCGAGCGCTGCGACTGGTCCGACCCGTCGACGTACGTCGGCGCGGACGTCGTCATCCTGGGCGCCCCGTTCGACGGCGGCACCTCGCACCGGTCCGGAACCCGCTTCGGCCCGCAGTTCATCCGCCAGACCTGCTACCTCGCCCACGACGGCTCGAGGCCCTCGCTGGCCATGCGCGTGGACGCGCTGCAGGACCTCCGGGTGCTGGACGCCGGTGACGTCGAGATGTTCTCCGGTGACGCCGAGCGCTCGGTCCGCGACCTGCAGGAGGCGGTGCACACGGTCGCCAGCAACGGCGCGATCCCGCTGATCCTCGGCGGCGATCACACCATCGCCTGGCCCGACGCCGCCGGCGTCGCGCAGCACCACGGCCAGGGCCGGGTCTCGATGATCCACTTCGACGCGCACGCCGACACCGGCGACATCGAGTTCGGCTCGCTGATCGGGCACGGCCAGCCGATGCGCCGGCTCATCGAGTCCGGTGCCCTCCGCGGCGACCGGTTCCTCCAGCTCGGCCTGCGCGGCTACTGGCCCGGCCCGGAGACGCTGGACTGGATGGCCGAGCAGGGCATGCGGTCCTATGAGATGACCGAGATCGTCCACCGCGGCCTCGAGACCTGCCTCACCGAGGCGTTCGCGATCGCCACCGACGAGTGCGAAGGGGTCTTCCTGTCCGTCGACATCGACGTCTGCGACCCCGGCCACGCCCCCGGCACGGGTACGCCGGAGCCCGGCGGCCTGACCGCGCGTCAGCTGCTCGACTCGGTCCGGCGGATCGCCTACGAGCTGCCGGTGGTCGGCATCGACGTGGTGGAGGTGTCGCCGCCGTACGACCACGCCGACATCACCTCCTTCCTGGCCAACCGTGTCGTCCTCGAGGCGCTGTCCGGCATCGCGCGGCGCCGGCGCGACCAGCGCGACGGCACCACCTGGGACCCCTCGCTGCCGCTCCTGGCCGACCGCCGCAGCCCCGCCACCAGCAAGGCCACCAGCCCCGCCACCAGCCCCGCCAACCGAACGGAGAACCCCGATGACCGCGCCTGACGTGCACCCCAGCCAGCGCCACGACGTGCACGACGTGATCGTGGTCGGTGCCGGCGTCACGGGCCTGACCGCCGCCCACCGCCTGGTGGAGGCCGGCCAGGACGTGATCGTGCTCGAGGCTCGCGAGCGCGTGGGCGGTCGCCTGCTCACCGAGCAGCACCCGCACGCCGACGGCTCCGGCGTGGCGGACCTCGAGGTCGGTGGTCAGTGGGTCTCGCCTGACCAGACGGCCCTGCTGGGGCTCATCGGCGAGCTCGGGCTGGAGACGTTCCCGCGCTACCGCACCGGCGACTCCCTCTATGTCGACAGGACCGGCGCCGCGCGCCGCTTCAGCGACGAGCTGCCCGTCTCGGCGACCACCGCCGCCGCGATCGAGCAGCTCACCAAGACGCTGGACGCCCTCGCCGCCGAGATGGACCCGGCGCGCCCGTGGGAGCATCCCGACGCGGTCCGGCTCGACAGCGTCTCGTTCAGCGCGTGGCTCGAGGAGCAGTGCGACGACGTCGAGGCGCGCGACAACGTCGCCCTCTACGTCGGCCCGGCCATGCTGACGAAGCCGGCCCACTCCTTCTCGGCGCTGCAGGCAGTCCTCATGGCGGCCAGCGCCGGCTCGTTCAGCAACCTGGTCGATGCCGACTTCATCCTCGACCGCCGCGTCGTCGGCGGGCTGGCGTCCGTGCCGCGCACGCTCGCCCAGCGGCTGGGGGAGCGGGTCCGGCTGAACGCCGACGTCACCATGGTCGAGTGGGACGACGAGGGCGCCACCGTGCATGTCGGCACCGAGACCTACCGCGCCCGCCGCGTCGTGCTCGCCGTACCGCCCACCGTCGTACGCCGGATCCGGTTCCGGCCCGAGCTGCCGGCCGAGCACCGGATGGCACGCGAGCACCAGTCCTTCGGCCTGGTCCTGAAGGTGCAGGTGGTCTATGCGACGCCGTTCTGGCGTGAGCAGGGACTCAGCGGCACCGGCTTCGCGCCGTACCAGCCCGTCCACGAGGTCTACGACAACACGCCCGAGGGCGATCCGCGGGGGTTCCTCGTCGGGTTCGTCTCCGACCTGAACGCCGACGCCGCCGGCCAGCTGTCGCAGGAGGAGCGCCGGGAGCGGATCCTCGACTCGCTCGCGGCCTACTTCGGTGACCAGGCCCTCCAGCCGGTCCTCTTCCACCTCAGCGACTGGCAGCACCAGGAGCTCACCGGCGGAGCCTACGGCACCAGCTTCGATCTGGGCGGACTCAGCCGCTACGGCTCGGTGCTGCGCGAGCCGGTCGGCCCGATCGAGTTCGGCAGCAGCGACGTGGCCGGGCTCGGCTTCCAGCACGTCGACGGCGCGATCCGGGTCGGCAGCGAGCTGGCTGCGCGGCTGTTGCAGGACGCCTGACCAGCCGGCCGCGTCGCCCCCTCAGAGGTAGCTGCCCTTGATGACGAAGAACGACCCCCGGATCGTGCCGGCCAGCTTCGACCTCTGCCGGGCGAACTTGAAGCCCGCCGCCTCGAGCTCGGCCGGCACCTCCATGCCGTCGCAGAGCTTGAACCCGACAGCACGCTTCCCACCGTCCTCGAGGCTGTAGAGGACGTTGATCGCCAGGCCCGACTCGTAGAACACCTCTGGCCACTTGATGCCGTCGACGACGACGTCGGCGACCTCGAGCGGGCGGGAGGCGATCTGCAGGCCGCGCTCCTCCTTCAGGATCCGCTCCACCCAGGCCAACAGCTCGGGCGCCTCCTCGGCGGGCATGGTGGTGTAGGTGTGGTCGTACTTGTTCTTGAAGTACCGCGCCTCGTTGGCGCGCAGCCCGGCGAGCGCCTCGGCCACCGGTGACGACTCGAGGCCGGTCGTCGAGACGTTCACGAAGTCGACTTCATAGGACATGGCTTGCTCCTCGTTGGATCGCTGGGGTCAACGTAGTGTCGACGAACCAGGGATCACGAATGTGACATCACCGCGACTAGGGTCTCGTCCGTGGGTCGGGTGAGTGGTCGAGAGCGCGCCGGGGCGGCGCCGGCGGGCGACGGCCGCGACCGTCGCTGGGAGGACCACCGC
>Ga0209796_10000246_pt1 | contig 48801 bp, 40 predicted proteins | sample AgamicOrSfrz_FD_187167 | JGI IMG/M metagenome (GOLD analysis project Ga0209796, IMG submission 187167) | Agave microbial communities from Guanajuato, Mexico - Or.Sf.rz (SPAdes) (version 2) | ecosystem: Host-associated > Plants > Phyllosphere > Phylloplane/Leaf | place: Guanajuato, Mexico...
GACGGCGCCGGCTCACGGCCCGCGGCGGCCAGCGGCCCACCCCGTTCGGGAGCCTCAACGGGCCGGGGCGCACGCTGGTGACCGACGACGGCGTCGACCTCCACGTCGAGATCGACGAGGCCGAGTCGCTCATCACGCTGGTGTTCGTCCACGGCTACACGCTCAACCTCGACTGCTGGCACTTCCAGCGGGCCGCGTTCCGGGGCCTGGTCCGCAGTGTCTACTACGACCTGCGCTCGCACGGCCGAAGCGGCCGGTCGCCGATCACGCACGCCACCATCGACCAGCTCGGCCAGGACCTCCTGCAGGTGCTGGACGCGTTCGTCCCCGACGGACCTGTCGTGCTCGTCGGCCATTCGATGGGCGGCATGACGATCGTGGCGCTGGCCGAGCAGCACCCCGAGCTCTTCCGGCCGATGAGCGAGGGCGGCCGCGTCGTCGGAGTGGCACTGATCGGCACCACGGCCGGCGGCCTCGACCCGGCTCGCATCCTGCTGCCGGTGCTCCCGGCGAAGATCGGCGGTGGCCTGGCCGGCGGCGCGGTCCGCACGCTGGCGCGCGGCCACCGTGCCGTCGACACCGTACGCCGCATCGGCGGCTCACTCGCCACCGTCATGACCGACACGTTCGCGTTCGGCGAGGAGGTCCCGGCGGCGTACGTCGAGTTCGTCGACTCGATGATCGCCCAGACACCGTTCCAGGTGGTGGCCGAGTTCTTCCCCGGCTTCAGCGAGATGGACAAGTTCGACCACGTGGGCGTGCTGGGGAACGTCCCGACCACGATCATCTGCGGGACCGCCGACCGGCTGACGTCGATCGGTCACAGCCGCAAGCTGCACAGCAAGATCCCCGGCTCGACGCTGGTCGAGTGCCCCGGCGCCGGCCACATGGTGATCCTCGAGCGGCACGGCCAGGTCAACGCCGCGCTGGACCAGCTGCTCTCGACGGCGGCGAGCGCGTGACCGCCGCGGCTGTCGGCGTCGACGTACGCCGGGTGGGGCCGGAGGCCGCCGGCCCGGTCCTGCGGATCGTGCACGCGGCCTTCGCTGCGCGGCCAGCGCTCGATCCGCCCGCGGACGCGCTGAGGGAGACCGAGGAGTCCATCGCGATCCAGCTCGCGGCCGGTGGCGGACTGCTCGCCACCGTCGACGGCGAGCCGGTCGGAGCGCTCATCTTGGACCCCGTCGGCCGATCGGTGTTCCTGCGCAGGTTCGCGGTACTGCCCGGCCACCAGGGGCACGGGGTCGCGCATGCCATGGTGGCCGCCGCCGTCGCGCACGCGGATGGCTTCGAGGACCTCACCGTGGTGGCCCGCGAGGAGCTGCCCCGCACCGTGCGGTTCTGGGTACGCCAGGGATTCCACGAGGTCGCCCGCCGTTCGCCGTACGTCGAGCTGCGCCGGCCGCTGCGCACCACCGTCCTCGAGGTGCGCGACGCCGACGCGATGCGCGGGTTGGGCCGGGCGCTGGCCGTCCAGCTGCGGCCCGGGGACCTGCTGGTCCTCACCGGGGAGCTCGGCGCGGGCAAGACGACGTTCACCCAAGGCCTGGGGGAGGGCCTGGGCGTCCGCGGCCAGGTCACCTCGCCGACGTTCGTGATCGCGCGCGTGCATCCCTCCGAGGTCGGCGGGCCGGCGCTGATCCACGTCGACGCCTACCGGCTCGGCGGGATGGCCGAACTGGACGACCTCGATCTCGACACCGACCTCGACGAGGCCGTCACCGTGGTGGAGTGGGGCAAGGGGCTGGCCGAGGGCCTGACCGACTCGCGCCTGGAGGTCCGGATCGTGCGGGCGCTCACCGTCGAGGAGCTCGACGACCCGGACGGCGTGGATCCGCGTCGTGTCGAGATCACCCCGGTCGGACGGCGCTGGCACAGCCTCACCCTCGGAGATCTGACATGACGCTGCTGCTCGCGTTCGACACCGCGACCCCCCAGGTCAGCGTGGCCCTTCACGACGGGACGCAGGTCCTCGCCGAGCGCACCTCCGACCGCTCCATGAAGCACGGCGAGCAGCTCGCGCCGCTCATCGCCGAGACCATGGCCCAGGCGGGAGTCGTGCGCCAGGACCTGACCGCGATCGCCGTCGGCGCCGGCCCGGGCCCGTTCACCGGCCTGCGGGTCGGCCTCGTCACAGCCCGCACCCTCGGGTTCGCCCTGGACGTTCCGGTGTACGCCGCCTGCAGCCTCGACGTCATCGCCCTCGAGGCGGCCGGCATCGCCGACCGGCCCTTCGCGGTGGCGACCGACGCCCGCCGCAAGGAGGTCTACCTCGCCGGGTACGACGCGGACGGCCGTCGGCTCAGCGGACCGGTCGTGACCCGACCGGCTGACGTCGCGACCAGCGAGCCGGTCGCGGGGGAGGGAGCGCTGCTCTACCCCGAGTCGTTCCCGACGAGGTTCGGGCCGGCCCGGCCGAGCGCGTCCTGGCTGGCCCGGGCCGTCACCGACGAGCTCGTCGAGCTGATGGACCCCGAGCCGCTCTATCTGCGGCGCCCGGACGCGGTCGCTGCTGTGGGGCGATGAGGACGGGGTGGGGCGTTGGACGTCCCCGTCCCCGCCCCCGCCCCGCCACCCCCGCCGACGTTCCGGCGGTCGCGGCGCTGGAGGCCGAGGCGTTCCCCCAGGACGCCTGGCCCTACGGCTATCTCGAGCAGGCGGTCGCGGGTGAGTTGCACGGCACCGGCATCCAGGTGGCGGAGTGCGACGGCGTCGTGGTCGGCTATGCGATCACCTCGGTGGTGTTCGAGATCGCCGAGCTGCAGCGCATCGCGGTCGGCCCGGCCCACCGCCGGCAGGGCGTGGCGCAGACGCTGCTGTCCGCCGTACTCGACGATGCGGGGAGGCGTGGCGCCGAGCGGCTGCTCTTGGAGGTGCGAGAGACGAACACCGGCGCGCTCGCGTTCTACGAGCGCGCCGGGTTCATCGAGATCGACCGCCGGCCGCGGTACTACCGCGACGGGACGACGGCGATCGTGCTCCAGCTACCGATCGACCGTGCCCCGGCTCAGGGCAGGTAGTACGTCGGGTTCGGCAGCTTGACCTTCTTGTTCGCGTGGCCGCCCTTCAGGTCGGAGAACTGATCGCCGAAGTTGGCCAGGATCGTGAAGTGCCGCTTGTTCTCCAGGTACCTGCGCGTGCCGGCCTTGAACTGGATCGTCGTGCAGGCCGTGCACTTCAGGTACGACGGGAACGCCTTGCCCGCGTTCGGCTTGGTGAAGAGGAGCCGCTTGGTGAAGCCGACGTAGCCGACCTTCCGCAGGTTCTTCAGCGTCGCCCGCTTCTGGCTCTTCGACCGCCCGGTCAGGCCGATCACGGTGCAGCCGGCCTTCTTCGCCTTCTTGACCACCTTGGTCATGCCGGGCACGGCCGGGAACCGCTTGTCCTGCACCCACTGGTTCTGCAGTACCGGGTCGAACGCGAAGGCCATCGCGTTGTCCTCCATGTCGTAGGTCCACAGCGTGGTGTCGTCCACGTCGAAGACCACCGCCGGGTGCCGGTGGCGGGCAGCCGCTGCCCGGCAGGACGTGGAGACCTTCTTCTTCCACTTGTGGGTCAGCGCCGTCATCTCGGTGATGTACGCCGAGGAGTTCTTGTCGGCGATGCCTCCGGTGGCGTTGTAGTAGGCGCGGATCGTGGCCTTGACCGAGTCGATGTTGGGGATGTTCTCCCCGCCGACGGTCTTCCCGCTGGAGCCGTCGGGCTGCATGGTGAACGTCGTGTTCGGCCACAGGCCCGGCTGCTGGGTGGTGCCGGAGGGCAGGTAGTAGGTCGGGTTCGGGATCTTGTACGTCGACGCTGCGAAGCCGCCCTGCAGGTCGCTCCACTGGTCGCCGATGTTGGCCACGATCGGGGTGGTCGCGTTGATGAACTGCCGGGTGGCCGACTTGTAGGCGACCGTCGTGCAGCTGGTCGCGCACACGACCGACGACGGGCCTCCGGGCTCGCCCTTGGTGTAGACGTTCGCGTTGTCGAAGATCGGCGTGCCGGTGGGCGTGCCGTCCGAGGTGTAGCCGTCCTTGGTGAGGTTGGCGACCGTGTCGCCCTCCTGGGCGGCCGGACGGCCGGTGATCGCGTAGATCGCATAGTGCTCGTCAGCCAGCTTCTTGACCAGCGCCACCATCCCCGGCACCGCCGGGAACAGCTTGTTGTTGACCCAGGCGGCGTTGAGGGTGGGGTTGTAGTTGAAGTTCATCTCCTCCTCGTTGCCGTAGTCGGAGAGCAGCGTGGAGTCGACGTCGAACACGACGGCGTCGCCGGTCCCGTCGACCGGCAGCGTGCTGGCGATCTTGGTGGTGATGCCCTCCACCTCGGTGGCGTAGGGCGAGGTGGTGAGGTTGGGCAGGTAGATGGTCTTCGCCGGATTCGCCGGGTCGGGTCCCTTGGTCGCGCCGTAGTAGGTGCGGACGGTCGCCTTGACCGAGTCGATGTTGGGGATCTGGGCGCCCTTGTCCGTCTTGCCGCTCGACCCGTCGGGCAGCATCGTGAACGTGGTGGCGGGCTTGAGCGGCGCCGTCCTGGCGTCGGCAGGGCCGGCGATGAGGCCGGAGGCCATGCCGGCGCCGAGGGCGGTGGCAACGAGTGCCGCGAGGGGTGCGCGAAGGCGCGAGTGGTCCATGCATTTCTCCCGAGTCCGAGACGATGGTGGGCTCCAACGTAAAGCTCCGCACGAGGGCGGCACAATGGCTCCATGCCCACCGACGAACCCCTGGTCCTCGGCATCGAGACCTCCTGCGACGAGACCGGGGTGGGCATCGTGCGTGGCCACACCCTGTTGGCCGACGCGGTCGCGAGCAGCGTCGAGGAGCATGCCCGCTTCGGCGGCGTCGTACCGGAGGTCGCCTCGCGCGCGCACCTGGAGGCGATGGTGCCCACCATCGAGCGTGCCTGTGAGACCGCCGGTGTCGCGCTGTACGACGTCGACGCGATCGCCGTGACGTCGGGGCCGGGGCTCGCGGGTGCGCTGCTGGTCGGCGTGGCCGCGGCCAAGGCGCTCGCGCTCGGCCTCGACAAGCCGCTGTACGGCGTCAACCACCTCGCCGCCCATGTCGCGGTCGATCAGCTCCAGCACGGTCCCCTTCCGGAGCCGTGCCTGGCGATGCTGGTCTCGGGCGGCCACTCCTCGCTGCTGCGGGTGCGGGACGTGACGGGGGACGTGGAGCCGATGGGCGCCACGATCGACGACGCCGCGGGGGAGGCGTTCGACAAGGTCGCTCGGCTGCTCGGGCTCGGCTTCCCGGGCGGCCCGATCATCGACCGCACGGCTGCCTCAGGGTCCTCGGCCGCGATCGACTTCCCGCGCGGACTCACCTCGCGCCGGGACCTGGAGCGGCATCGCTTCGACTTCTCCTTCTCCGGTCTGAAGACGGCGGTCGCCCGGTGGGTCGAGGCGCGCGAGCGCTCGGGCGAGCCGGTGCCGGTCGCCGATGTCGCGGCCTCCTTCCAGGAGGCCGTCTGCGACGTACTCGTGCGCAAGGCGCTCGACGCGGCCGCCTCGGAAGGCATCGAGGACATCGTCATCGGCGGCGGGGTGGCCGCTAACAGCCGGCTTCGTGTCCTCGCCGAGGAGCGCGCGGCGAAGCTGGGCATCCGGGTGCGGGTCCCGCGTCCGGGTCTGTGCACCGACAACGGGGCGATGGTGGCCGCGCTCGGCGCCGAGATGGTCGCCCGTGGCCGCACCCCGTCAGACCTGGACGTGGCGGCGGACTCCTCGCTGCCCGTCACCCACGTCCTGGCCTGACGCCTCGTTCAGACGGTCGTCAGCTCGCGCTCCGGCTCCTTCTCGTCCGCGTGACCGGGCCACCAGGCCGCATGCCCGATGAGTGCGGTCAACGCCGGGGTGAAGAACATCGCCATCACGAAGGCGGCCATCACGATCCCGAAGGCGACCGAGAACCCGAGGGTCAGCAGGAAGCTGTTGCCGCCGAGCATCAGCGAGGCGAACGTGCCGGCCAGGATGAGGCCTGCGACGGCGATCGTGGGGCCGCTGTGGTGAACGGCCTCGGCCGCCGCCTCCCGCGGCTCGCGACCGGCGCGCGCCTCCTCCCGCAGCCGGGTCAGCATCAAGATGTTGTAGTCGGTGCCGAGAGCCACCACGAACAGGTAGATCAGGATCGGCAGCATGAACACCATGCCGGGGTCGCCCTTGATGTGCTGGAACACGATGACCGCGGCGCCGAGGGTCGCCCCGAAGCCGAGGCCGACCGAGAGCATGAGGTACCAGGGCGCGACCAACGAGCGCAGCACCAGACCCAGGATCAGCATGATGATGAGCGCGGCGACGGGGAACACGACCGAGTAGTCGCGGTTCATCGCGGCCTGGAAGTCGACGAAGACCGAGGTGATGCCGGCGACGTACGCCTGCGTGCCGGCCGGTGCCGCCGCGTGGGCGGCGGGCCGCAGATCGTCCTTGACGGTGGCGATGGCCGCATCGGAGGACGGGTCGTCCTTGAGGGTGACGATGAACAGCGCGGTGCGGCCGTTCTGGGACGCAATGGGCTGCGGTGCGACGCCCGCCACCCCCGGCGCCGTGGCCAGCGCCGACCGGAACGCGGTGAAGGAGGTCGTGTCGAGCGGCCGGCCGTTCGTCGAGGTCAGTACGACGGGGGTGGGCTGGGTCGCGCCGGCGCTCAGGCCGCCGTTCTCCATCGTCTTGGTCGCCTCGGTCGACTCCATCGTCGTGGAGGAGCTTGTCGAGGTGAGGTCGAACATCGGCTTGTACCCGCCGAAGAGGAACGCGAACAGGGTCAGCACGACCAGCAGCGACCCGGAGACGGCGACGTACCGCCCGGGGTTCTTGCCCAGCGAGCGACCGATGGCGGCGAACCGGTTGCCCTCGGACTCGATGTGCCACTTCTTCGAGGGCCAGAACAGCGCCCGGCCCAGCACGTTGACCACGGCGGGGACCAGCGTCAGCGCGGCCAGCAGCATCACCGCGACAGCGATGGCCAGCGCGGGGCCCATCGAGCGGAACATGCCCAGCGAGGACAGCGAGAGCGTCGCGAAGGCGACGATGACGGCGCCGCCGGCCGACGCGATCGCCTCGCCGGCGCGACGCACGGCGCCCTCGACGGCCTCGCGGTGCGCGACGCCGCGCCGGCGCAGCTCGCGGAACCGGAAGAGGTAGAAGAGGAAGTAGTCGGTCCCGATGCCGAAGAGCACCACGCCCAGGATGACGGTCAGCGAGCTGTCGGCCTGCAGGTCGAACGCCTTGGCGGCGATGCCGATCAGGCCGTTGGAGACGATGAACGCCACGACGACGATGAGGATGGGGGTGAAGGCGGCGAGCACGCTGCGGAAGATCACGCCCAGCAGGATCAGGATCAGCAGGACGGTGGCCATCATGACGATCGCCTCGGCGTTCTTGCCCGACTGCGACTGGTCGTAGGTCTGCGGGAGCGTGCCGGTCGTCTGGACGGTCAGGCCGCTGCCGGCGCTCGCCTTCTTCAACTGGTCGCGCAGGTCGACGACCTGGTCGAGGTCCTTCTGGTTCTGCCCGGTCACACCCTTCTTGAGGCCGATGTTCACGATCGCGACCTTCTTCGTCGCCGACGGGGTGAGCTGACCGATCGCGGTGAAGTCGTCACCCAGGTGCAGGCCCTGCGCGATCTGCGCCGCCTTGGCCAGATCCGCCTCGCCGAGCGGCGCCAGACCTGCCTTGCTGAACACGATGGTCGCGCCCTCGGTCTGCTGCTGGGGGAAGGCTGAGGTCATCAGGTTCGTGGCCTTGATGGACTCGTAGTGCTTGGGGAGGAAGTCGGACTGGTCGGTCGTCGACTTGAGCCCGGGCGCGAACGCTGCGAGCAGCACGGCCACGATCAGCCACGCGGCGATGATGTACCAGGGACGGCGGGCCGCGAACCGGCCAAGGGCGCTGAACATGAGCTCAACGTAACGGCGTCCGGTGACGATTTCGGTGTCGTCAGGGGCATCTCAGGGTCGATCAGGGACATTCAGGACCAACCTCACCCGGGTGCCCTGACAACTGTCACGGGAAGGCTCCCACCGGGGCCGGCCGACGCTCAGGGAGCCGTCACCTGCGCGCTGGTGGCGTTGGTCTCGAAGAGGTACGGCGGGGCGTCGATCCGGCCCGGCCAGCTGGCGGAGCGGCCGACCAGGTAGCCGGTCCGGTACAGCCGCACCAGCGTCCAGGTGCCGTCGGCGCTGGCCGGGCTGGACCGCTCGAAGACCAGGGCGGCGATGTCCTCCCCCTCCCACGCCCAGGGGCCGAAGACACCGTTGCGCGGGGCCAGGAAGGAGATGATGGGGCGTCGCGTGGCGGGGTCGACGATGCTGATGGCGCCGCTCGCACCGTCGGCGTCGACCTGGTGGCTTCCGGGGATGACATGCCCCGGATCACCGATCACGGCGGTGTAGTGCAGGTCGGCGCTGGGGAAGCCCAGCGCCCGCTCGGCCGGCTCGACGGTGCCGTCCGCTAGGTGCGCCGTCCTGGGCTCGTCGTCGATCGTGAGGCGGACGTCGCCGTTCGCCTCGAACCCGTCGACGCTGGCGTTCGTGAGCTGTGCGCCGAGGTCGAAGGTGCGAGCGGCGGTCACCAGGGTCCAGCGGCCGCCAGGGGTGCGGGTGATCCGGACCAGACCGGCGTTCGGGTCGTAGCCGACGCCTCGGGGGAACGACGCGACAGTCGCGCCGACGTGCTGCCCGTTCGCCGCCAGGAGGACCAGCTGGGTGCCCTTGACGCCTTCCACCGTTACGGCCCACTGGCGGGCCTGAGGGTCGTAGGCGAAGGCCTCGGGCCGCGCGGCGAGGGGTGTCGGCGTACCGTCCGGGGCGATCAGCTGACCCGCGCTCCAGTACGGCACCAGCAGTGCGTTGCCGAAGGTCCGGTCCTCCGGTTGGCCGCTGGGCTGGACCGTCACCACGGTCAGGGGTGCGGTGATGCCGCTCGGTCCCGGAGCGGCGGTTGACGTCAATGCCGTGGGGCTGGGGACCGACGGCTCCGCGTGCTGCACCGTGTGACCCATCAGGACGGGCGGAAGCACGAGGAGGACGGACGCCGCTGCGACGGCCCCGACCGTGGTGGCCACCGTACGCCGGCGGCGGATCACCCGGGCCCGGTGGGCGACCGACGCGAACGTCGCCGGCTCCAGGGGTGCCTCGGCCGCCTGCTCGTGCAGCAGATCCTCCAGCCTCATCGCTCGACCTCCAGCTCGGGCGCGCGGGTGCGCAGGGTGGCCAGGGCTCGGCTGGCCTGGGACTTGACCGTTCCGGGGGAGATGCCGAGCGCGTCGGCGATCTCGGCCTCGGAGAGCTGCTCGTAGTAGCGCAGCACGATGACCGCGCGCTGTCGTGGCGGCAGCTCGCGCACCAGCTGCCAGACCTCGTCGCGGGAGCTGTCCTCGCCGGCGACCGCCCGCTCGGGGACCAGCGCGGTGGCGACCTCCCGCCGGCGGACGGCCCGCCGCCACCAGGATGTCGCCTCGTTCGCGATCGCGCGGCGGACGTAGGCGTCCGGCGACTCCGCCCGCTGCACGCGGTCCCAGGAGAGGTAGACCCGCGCGAGGGCGGTCTGCACCACGTCCTCGGCGGTGTGCGCGTCACCGGTCAAGAGGTAGGCCGTGCGCAGCAGCGCGGGCTGCCGTGCCTGCAGGTACGCCGTGAAGTCGGTCTCCCGGCCGTCCGGCACGCCCATCGCGGTCACCTCCGCGCCCAGTGTCATACCTCCAGGACGTCGTCGGTGTCAGAAAGGTTGCACCAGCAGGCAGATGCCCTCGTCGCGGGCGCGGGTGAGCACGATCGTCGCCTCGTTGGGCCCCTGCAACGACAGCCGCCGCCGCAGCTCCTCGGGTACGACGGCCACCCCGCGCTTCTTGATCGCCAGCCGGCCGATGCCGCGCTCGCACAGGGCGGCGCGCAGTGCCCGTTCGCGATAGGGCAGCTCCTCCACGACGCGGTAGCCGCGGGCGAAGGGCGTGCGGAAGGCCTGGTCCGCGGTGACGTAGGCGATCTGCTGGTCGATGAGGCCGCCGCCGACACCGGCGGCGACGGCGGTCACCAGTCCGGCGCGGATCACCGCGCCGTCGGGCTCGTAGAGGAACTCGCCCACGGGGCGGACGTCGGCTCCGGGGTCGTCCTCCTCGGTGAGCGTGGCCAGACCGCCCGCCGCCTGTCCTGGGGCTGTCGAAGGGATCACTGTCGCGCGGCGTCGCGCCGTCGCCAGGCGGCCGGCCCACAGGGCCGCCTCCTTGACCTCCCCGCCGTCGCTGACGAACTCCGCCTCGACGTCACCGGGGATGAGTTCGTGGGGGATGCCCGGGGCGACCTTCACGCAGGCGTCGCGACGCAGCAGTTCGAGCACGAAGGGCCATGGCGGCGTCCAGCCCTCGGCGTCCATGACCCGGCCGCGGGCCCCGCGCCGGGCCGGGTCGGCGAACGCGACGGCGAACGGGGAGTGGTCGACGCCTGTCGCATCGGCGACCTCGACGGCGCCGGGCAGGCCGAGGGCGGCGAGGTTGGCGCGGGCGACGGCGACCCGCTCCGGGTCGAGGTCCACCCCTGCCGCGGTGATGCCGGCCCTGGCCATGGCGAGGAGGTCGCCGCCGATCCCGCAGCCGAGGTCGATCGCGCTGGCTGCCTCGAAGGCGAGGAGTCGGGCGACGCGATGCTCGGCCACCACGACCCGGGTGGCCTGCTCGAGGCCGTCGGGGGTGAAGTACATCCGGGCGGCGTCGGCACCGAACTTCGGTTCCGCACGACGGCGCAGCTCGGCCTGGCTCATCGCCATCGCGACGTGCGACGGCTCGGCCGCCGCGAACTCCCGTCGCAGCGCGGACTGCGCCCGCAGCGGGTCGCCGGCGGCGAGCTCCATGGCACGGGCGAGCACCGCCTGGCCCGGGTCGGTCAGAAGCCAGGCGAAGGCGTCCAGGCGGTGTCCGGAGGTGCTGGCGGGGTCCACGCCGTACATCCTTGCAGGCCGGTCGGGAGGGGTGGCTGGCACTCGTTGTGGCCGAGTGCTAACGTCTGACTTGGCACTCTCACCTTGAGTGTGCCAACGCCTGCCGAGGCGACAGCGACCCCCGCGACGGCGCTGTCGGTGCAAGCAGGCGAAGACGTGCATCACCCACAGCTACTGAGTGTGAAGGGGAGGTCGACACCGTGTCGATCAACATCAAGCCTCTCGAGGACCGCATCATCGTCAAGCAGGTCGAGGCTGAGCAGACCACCGCGTCCGGCCTGGTCATCCCGGACACCGCCAAGGAGAAGCCCCAGGAGGGCGAGGTCCTGGCCGTCGGTCCCGGTCGCGTGGACGACAACGGCAACCGCATCCCGCTCGACGTCGCCGTCGGCGACAAGGTCATCTACAGCAAGTACGGCGGCACCGAGGTGAAGTACGCCGGCGAGGAGTACCTCATCCTCTCCGCGCGCGACATCCTCGCTGTCATCGCCTGACGCATCTGGCATCCCGGCTGGCGGGGTTGCCGCCGCTCGACGACCGCTCCGCTTGCGGGGTCGTCTCGGCGGCGGCGCCTTGCCAGCCGGGCGCCAGGCGCCGTCAGGTCTTTTTGTTTCTAAGGAGCAGCAATGCCGAAGATCCTGGAGTTCGACGAGAACGCCCGCCGCGCTCTCGAGCGTGGCGTCGACAAGCTCGCCGACGCCGTCAAGGTGACCTTGGGGCCCAAGGGCCGCTACGTCGTCCTCGACAAGAAGTGGGGTGCCCCCACCATCACCAACGACGGTGTGACGGTCGCCCGCGAGATCGAGCTCGACGACCCGTTCGAGAACCTCGGTGCCCAGCTCACCAAGGAGGTCGCCACCAAGACGAACGACGTCGCCGGTGACGGCACCACCACCGCGACAGTGCTCGCCCAGGCCATGGTCCACGAGGGCCTGCGCGCTGTGGCCGCCGGCGCCAACCCGATGGGCCTCAAGCGCGGCATGGACGCCGCCTCGGCCGCAGTGAACGACGCGCTGCGCGAGGCCGCGCGCGACGTCGACGACGAGAAGGACATGGCGTCGGTCGCCACCATCTCCAGCCGCGACAGCCACATCGGCGAGCTGCTCGCCGAGGCGTTCAGCAAGGTCGGCAAGGACGGCGTCATCACCGTCGAGGAGTCGAACACCCCCAGCACGGAGCTGGAGTTCACCGAGGGCATGCAGTTCGACAAGGGCTACATCTCGGCGTACTTCGTCTCCGACCCCGAGCGGATGGAGGCCGTCCTCGAGGACCCCTACATCCTGCTGCACCAGGGCAAGATCTCCTCGGTCCAGGACCTGCTGCCGCTGCTGGAGAAGGTCATCCAGGCCGGCAAGCCGCTGTTCATCCTGGCCGAGGACGTCGAGGGCGAGGCGCTCTCGACCCTGGTCGTGAACAAGATCCGCGGCACGTTCAACGCGGTCGCGGTCAAGAGCCCGGCCTTCGGTGACCGCCGCAAGGCGATCATGCAGGACATCGCCACCCTCACCGGTGGCCAGGTCGTCGCTCCCGAGGTCGGCCTCAAGCTCGATCAGGTCGGGCTCGACGTCCTGGGCCAGGCCCGCCGCATCGTGGTGACCAAGGACAACACCACGATCGTCGACGGCGCCGGCGACCCGGCCGAGGTGACCGGCCGCGTCAACCAGATCAAGGCCGAGATCGAGAACACCGACTCCGACTGGGACCGCGAGAAGCTCCAGGAGCGTCTCGCCAAGCTCGCCGGCGGCGTGTGCGTGATCAAGGTCGGCGCCCACACCGAGGTGGAGCTGAAGGAGAAGAAGCACCGCATCGAGGACGCCGTCTCCGCGACCCGCGCCGCGATCGAGGAGGGCATCGTCGCCGGCGGCGGCTCCGCCCTCGTCCACGCCGTCTCGGTGCTGGAGAAGGACCTCGGCCTCACCGGTGACGAGGCCATGGGCGTCCGGATCGTGAAGAAGGCCGCCGACGAGCCGCTGCGCTGGATCGCCGAGAACGGTGGCGAGAACGGCTACGTCATCGTCTCCAAGGTCCGCGAGGCCGGCCTGGGCAAGGGCTGGAACGGCGCCACCGGCGAGTACGGCGACCTGGTCGCCCAGGGCGTCATCGACCCAGTGAAGGTGACCCGCTCCGCGCTCACCAACGCCACCTCCATCGCCGGCATGCTGCTCACGACCGAGACCCTCGTCGTCGAGAAGCCCGTCGAGGAGGAGCCCGCCGCGGCCGGTCACGGCCACGGTCACGGCCACGGTCACTGACCGACCCGCACCACCTGAACGCCCCGAACGCCCCGGTCGCCCCACGGCGGCCGGGGCGTTCGGCCATCTGCGGCAGGATGGACCGGTGAGCTTCACCGACGACTGGCAGGCCTGGCACGAGGAACGCGAGCAGCGGCTGCGTGACCCGCGCGGCTGGCTCGCGATCACCGCCATCCACTGGCTCGGGAACCGGTCCGAGCGGTTCCACGACGTACCCGGCTCGTGGCGGGCGGAGGGCGATGCGGCCGAGGTCACCGTGGAGGCTGGCGAGGAGGTCGTGCTCGACGGCCGGCCGCTGGCGCCGGGCACGCACCGGCTCGGGCCGCTCGACGAGGAGGGCGTGACAGTGACGTTCGGCGACGCGGTCGCCCAGGTGGCGCTGCGGCCCGGCGGCCCGATCCTGCGGCCGCGGCACGGGGACTCCCCGCGCTTGCGCGCCTACGCCGGTACGCCGACGTACTCGCCGGACCCCGGCTGGGTCGTGCCGGCCCGCTTCGAGCCGGCCGCCGAGCCACGCGCCGACGGCGTCGGCGAGCTGGTGTTGGAGCGCGAGGGCGCCGAGCACCGGCTGCTCGCGTGGGACGGCGGGGCCGGCGACGGTCGGTTGTGGGTCCTGTTCCGCGACGCCACCTCCGGGGTCACGACGTACGCCGCGAACCGCCAGCTCGACGTGCCAGCACCGGGGCCGGACGGCACGACCTGGATCGACTTCAACCGGGCGATCAACATGCCGTGCGCCTACACCGACTTCGCCACCTGCCCGCTGCCGCCGGCCCAGAACACGCTGCCGTTCGCGGTCGAGGCCGGGGAGAGGATCCCGCGGTTCACGAGCGGCTGACCCTCGTTTCGGCGGCGCAGGCCGCAGCCCCGTAAGATCTCGTCATGGAGATCCCGGAGAAGTTCGCGACGCTCGGCCTCACCTACGACGACGTCCTCCTCCTCCCCGGCTACAGCGACCTGGCGCCCGACGAGATCGACACGACCTCCCGGCTGACGCGAGAGATCGACCTGCGCGTCCCGCTGGTCTCGGCCGCGATGGACACCGTCACCGAGGCACGGATGGCGATCGCGATGGCTCGCCAAGGCGGCATCGGCGTCCTGCACCGCAACCTCTCGATCGAGGATCAGGCGTATCAGGTCGACCTGGTCAAGCGGACACAGACCGGCATCATCTCCAACCCCGTCACGATCGGCCCGGACGCGACGCTGGAGCAGCTCGACCAGCTCGCGGGGGAGTACCGCATCTCCGGCTTCCCGGTCGTCGACAGCGAGAACCGGCTGATCGGCATGATCACCAACCGTGACCTGCGCTTCACGCCGGTGGCGGAGTGGGCGACCACGAAGGTCGACGAGGTGATGACGCCCATGCCGCTCATCACCGGCCCCGCCGGCATCTCGCGGGAGGAGGCCACCACGCTGCTGCGCCAGCACAAGCGCGAGCGGCTGCCGCTCATCGACGCCGACGGCAAGCTGGCCGGCCTCATCACCGTCAAGGACTTCGTGAAGTCCGAGCAGTTCCCGCACGCCTCGAAGGACGCGCAGGGCCGGCTCCTGGTCGGGGCCGCCATCGGCTACTTCGGCGATGCGTGGCTGCGCGCGACCACCCTCATCGAGGCCGGCGTGGACGTGCTGGTCGCCGACACCGCCCACGGCAACGTCGCGATGCTCATCGACATGGTCAAGCGGCTCAAGACCGACCCCGCGACCAAGCACGTGCAGGTCATCGGCGGCAACGTCGCGACCCGCGAGGGCGCACAGAGCTTCGTCGACGCGGGCGCCGACGCGGTCAAGGTGGGTGTCGGCCCGGGCTCCATCTGCACCACCCGCGTCGTCACCGGCGTCGGCGTGCCGCAGATCTCGGCCGTCTACGAGGCCTCGCTGGCGTGCAAGCCTGCCGGCGTACCCGTCATCGCCGACGGCGGCCTGCGCTACTCCGGCGAGATCGGCAAGGCCATCGTCGCCGGCGCGGACACCGTCATGCTCGGCTCGATGCTGGCCGGCACCGAGGAGGCGCCGGGCGAGACCATCCTGATCAACGGCAAGCAGTTCAAGGCCTACCGCGGCATGGGCTCGATGGGGGCCATGTCCTCGCGCGGGAAGAAGTCCTACTCCAAGGACCGCTACTTCCAGGCCGAGGTGGCCAGCGACGACCTCATCGTCCCCGAGGGCGTCGAGGGCCAGGTGCCCTACAAGGGCTCCCTGGCGGCGGTCGCCCACCAGCTCGTCGGCGGCCTGCACCAGACCATGTTCTACGTCGGGGCCCGCACGATCGGCGAGCTGCAGGAGAAGGGCCGCTTCATGCGGATCACCTCGGCATCGCTCAAGGAGAGCCACCCGCACGACATCATGATGACCGTCGAGGCGCCCAACTATCACTCCTGATCCCCGCGCAGGCGGGCTGCGGTTTGGCGCTCGGGCACGTGGGTAGGTTCCGGCTGTCCTGATTCGCCGTGACCACAAGGAGTCCGCGTTGAGCACGTTCTCGGTCAAGCCCGAGTCGCTGCGCACCTTCGCCGACACGATCAGCGGCGCAGCGAGCAACGGCGGGGTCAACCTGGCGCACCTCTACATCCAGCAGCCGGACTCCTACGTCGACGACTACGTCAGGATCGACCAGGGCTCGGGCCTGAGCGACCTGTTCAGATACATCCTCGACTCGAACACCGCCTTGGTGAGCGACCTGCACACGACGTACGGCGACATCTGGCCGAAGCTGTCCAGCTCCGGCACGGCGCTGGCGACCTCGGCGACGGTGTATCAGAGCACCGACGAGGCGGTGAACGCCAAGATCGACCAGATGTGGCCGGGGGCGGGCGGCGCGATCCCGGCACTCGACGAGGAGGCCGCCGGGGGCCGGGTGGGCGACCCGTCGCACCCCATCGCCGGCGAGCCGGAGTCGGAGGTGATGATCCCCGACCCGGTGCACTGGATCATGGACCAGGCCGGCTGGCTCTCCATCGGCAACGACGTGCTCAAGGTCGCGAGCCTGTTCGGCCTGGACCCCGCCGGCCTGCTGACCAAGGCCATCGCCGGCGACTACTCCATGGTCGCCCGCGCCGGCCACGCCGCCGAGGCGCTGGCGCAGTTCGAGCGCAACACCGCGCGGACGATCGCGGCCGGACTGAGCGGCATGCGCCACGGCTGGACCGGGAACGCCGCCGACGCGGCGACCGCCTACTTCACCACCTTCGCCGACGCCTTCGACGCGCACGCCACCCAGCTCGAGGACGTGGCCGACAAGTACGGCCTGATCGCGCAGTCGCTCGCCGAGGTCGCGACGCTGCTCGCCGGCCTGCTGGCGACCGCGATCGACAAGCTGCTCATCTGCGCGGCGAGCCTGGCCGCCGCCGGATGCCTCGAGGCCATTCCCGGCGTCGACGTACTCGTGGACCTCATCGGCGCCTACGAGGTGTGGACGACCAAGGAGGCGGTGGAGGCGTTCGTGAAGGCCGCCACCTACATGGCCGACACCTGCGAGGCGATCATCCTCCTCTGCACCGGCATCGCCGGCGCCTGCAAGCCCGGTACGGCGACGACCAGCTTCCCCAAGGCTTCCTACGCGAACCGGGCCCAGGCATGAGCACCGACGCGACGTCACCGGGCGCCGGCGACCTGCCCGACGCCAGCGAGGCGGCCGATCTGCGCCCACCCGAGGTGGACTACTCGGCGATCGCGGCGGTCGCCGGGAACGACCCGATCCTGATGAGGCGGCTGCGTGCCGACCTCGCGGTGATCGCCCGGCGTACCGACGAGGCGAGCCTGCGCGAGCTGTGTGTGGCCGTGCTGCGTGGGTCGCAGAGCGTCCGGCGCGTCTTCGAGCATCCGGCCTTCCGGCAGATGGCCCTGGCCGGGGCCGAGCGCCTCGAGGAGGGCCTGGACAGGCTCGAGGAGGACCAGCGCGAGGAGTTGCTCGGGGGCATCGGCTCGCGGACGCTGCCCGAGGATCGGCAGTTCGCACTCATGGAGGACCGCCCGCTGCCGCCGGGGTGAGCCTCACAAGAGCGTGAAGAACACGCGGGTGCCCTTCGGCGGCGCGGCGACCATGTCGACCCCGTCGGCCGCATCGAGCCGGGCGCCGCACGCCGTCGCACGCGCGCGGGCATCGCCGAGGAACGTCGGGTGGCCGGCCACGGAGTAGATCCGGAACGGCCGCTGGCCGGTGGCGGCCACCCAGGTGACAGTGCCACGCCGGTCCTGGTGATGCATGGCCGTCACGTCGGCCAGTCGCAGCCGGACGCGACTGAGCTTCCCCTGCACGATCAGCTCATCGGCGGTCAGCTCGACCCGTTGGCGGCCCATGGCCACCAGCAGCCACAGCGCCAGCAGCGCGAGAGCGGCGAGGACCACGGCGCCTGCGTAGGAACCTGATGCGATCGCGGGCACCAGCAGCACGACGCACAGGACGAGCAGGACCACCGCGCCGATCACGGCACGGATGCGGAAGGCGCCTTTGGGTCGGTAGACCAGCGTCGGGGTCGCGCCCATGGGTGCGGTCGGTCCGGGACTGCTCGCGTCGGTGTCCACCCGACTCAGTGTGGCATGGGCCGTCGGCGCGGACGTCGCCTGAGCAGCACACGGCCGGCGGCTCTAGACTCCTGCGGTGACCGAGATCGAGATCGGACGGGCCAAGCGGGCGCGACGCGCCTACTCCTTCGACGACGTGGCGATCGTGCCGAGCCGTCGCACGCGTGACCCCGAGGAGGTCAGCACCGACTGGCAGATCGACGCCTACCGCTTCGACATCCCCGTGCTGGCCGCGCCGATGGACTCCGTCATGTCGCCGGCGACCGCGATCCAGCTCGGTCGCCTCGGCGGGCTCGGCGTCCTCAACCTCGAGGGCATCTGGACGCGGTACGACGACCCCGAGCCGCTCCTGGCCGAGGTCGCGGACCTGCGCGGCGTCGACGCCACCCGGCGGCTGCAGGAGATCTACGCCGAGCCGGTCAGGGCTGAGCTGATCACCGAGCGGCTGCGCGAGATCCGCGCCGCAGGCGTGACCGTCGCGGGCGCGCTGAGCCCGCAGCGGACCAAGGAGTTCGCCAAGACGGTCACCGACGCCGGCGTCGACCTCTTCGTCATCCGCGGCACGACCGTCTCGGCCGAGCACGTGAGCAGCCAGGCCGAGCCGCTGAACCTCAAGGAGTTCATCTACGAGCTCGACGTGCCGGTCATCGTCGGCGGCTGCGCCACCCACCAGGCGGCGCTGCACCTGATGCGCACCGGCGCCGCCGGCGTACTCGTCGGCTTCGGTGGCGGGGCAGCCCACACCACCCGCACGGTGCTGGGCGTCGCGGTCCCGATGGCGAGCGCCGTCGCCGATGTCGCGGCCGCACGCCGCGACTACCTCGACGAGTCCGGCGGGCGCTACGTCCATGTCATCGCCGATGGATCGATCGGCAAGTCCGGCGACATCGCGAAGGCGATCGCGTGCGGCGCCGACGCCGTGATGGTGGGCAGCCCGTTCGCCCGCGCCAGCGACGCGCCGGGCCGGGGCTTCCACTGGGGCGCCGAGGCGCACCACCACGACCTGCCGCGGGGGCAGCGGGTCGAGTTCGAGACCGTCGGCACCCTCGAGGAGATCCTGGTCGGGCCGAGCCACGTCGCCGACGGCACCATGAACCTGATCGGCGCGCTCAAGCGGTCGATGGCCACCACCGGCTACACCGACGTCAAGGAGTTCCAGCGGGTCGAGGTCGTGCTGGCGTGACACTGCTGTGGGACGCCCCACCCGGCACCGCTGCCTGACACACTGGCGACCATGACCCAGCCTCCAGCGAACCGCCCCGGCGCTCTGAGCCCCGCGGCCCGCGAAGCGGCGATCGCCGCCATGACGGGGGCGGCGGGCGAGCCCGAGCTCGACGTACTCGTCGTGGGCGGCGGCGTCGTCGGTGCCGGCGTGGCGCTCGACGCCGTCACCCGCGGGCTCTCGACCGGCCTGGTGGAGCAGCGCGATCTCGCCTCAGGGACCTCCTCGCGCAGCAGCAAGCTCATCCACGGCGGCCTGCGCTACCTGGAGATGTTGGACTTCGCGCTCGTGCGTGAGGCGCTGCAGGAGCGCGGTCTGCTGCTCACCCGGCTCGCGCCCCACCTGGTGCGGCCGGTGCCGTTCCTCTACCCGCTCACCCACCCGGTGTGGGAGCGCGGGTACGTCGGCAGCGGCCTGGTGCTCTACGACGCGATGGCGATGGCGGGCCGTTGGGGCAGCGGCCTGCCGCGGCACAAGCACCTCACCCGCCGGGCGGTGGGGCGGATCGCGCCGGACTTCCGGACCGACACGATCACCGGCGCGATCCAGTACTACGACGCCCAGGTCGACGACGCGCGGCTGGTCCTGACCCTGGCCCGCACCGCGGCCCGCCACGGCGCCCACGTCGCCACCCGGGTCGTGGTGACAGGGTTCCTGCGCGAGGGCGAGCGGGTCGTCGGCGTGACCGCCCGTGACGTCGAGCACGGGCTCGACCTGACCATCCGCGCCAAGACGGTCGTCAACGCCGCCGGGGTGTGGACCGACCAGGTCCAGGACATGGTCGGCGGCCGCGGCGCGCTGCACGTCCAGGCATCCAAGGGCATCCACCTCGTGGTGCCGCGCGACCGGATCCGCAGCGAGTCGGGCTTCATCGTGCGGACCGAGAAGTCGGTCCTCTTCGTCATCCCCTGGGGTCGGCACTGGATCATCGGCACCACCGACACCCCGTGGACCTACGACCTAGCGCACCCGGCGGCCTCCAAGACCGACATCGACTACGTGCTCGACCATGTCAACGCGATCCTGCGCGAGCCGCTCGACCACGAGGACGTCGAGGGCGTGTACGCCGGCCTGCGCCCGCTGCTCTCCGGGGAGTCCGAGCCCACCTCGAAGATCTCCCGCGAGCACACGGTCGTCACGCCGGTCCCGGGCCTGGTCATGATCGCCGGTGGGAAGCTGACGACGTACCGGGTGATGGCCAAGGACGCGGTCGACGCGGCCGTGCACTCGCTGCGCACCACCACCGACCTGCACGTGCAGGAGTCGATCACCGACAAGGTGCGACTGCTCGGCGCCGACGGCTTCGAGATCCGCTCGAACCAGCGGGTGCTGCTCGCCCGCCGCTCGGGGCTCCACGTCGCCCGGATCGACCACCTGCTGCGGCGCTACGGCGGCCTGGTCGACGACCTACTCGAGTTGATCGGCTCGCGCCGATCGCTCGGTGCGCCCATCCCCGGCGCCGAGGACTACCTCGCCGCGGAGATCGTGTACGCGGTCACCCATGAGGGCGCACGCCATCTCGACGACGTCCTCGCCCGGCGTACCCGCATCTCGATCGAGACCTTCGACCGCGGCGCGTCCGCCGCCCCCGCGGTGGCCGACCTGATGGCGGCCGAGCTGGGCTGGAGCCGGCGGCGTACCCGCGAGGAGGTCGAGCACTATCTGGCCCGCCTCGAGGCCGAGCGCCGCTCCCAGCAGATGGCGACCGACGCCGAGGCGGACGAGGCGCGGATCAGCGTGACCGACCTGGTGTGACCCGCGCCGGCCCTGCTTCTAGCGGTGCTTGAACCGGAACTTCTCGGTTGCGCTTGTCGCGGCGGTGTACGACGGACCGGATGCCTGTGCCCGGACGCGGACGGCGGAGCCCTTCCTGATGGAGTGCGGCAGCTTGTACGCGACAGTCGCGGCCCCGTTCGACACAGTGCCCGATCCGATGGTCACCCAACTGCTGTGCGGCACGCGTGCCTCGAGCGTCAGCGTCTCCGGCCCAGCGACAGCAGAGCCGTCGGCGGTGTGGACGCCGATGACGGCCGATCCGTGCCGTTTGGTGGCCGCCAGCTGCGGCGTTGCGATCACCTGCCGATGCACGACGTTGACCGTGAAGTCGTAGGGGCCGGGCTGGTCGTCGCATCCGGTCTGAAATTCCAAAGGCATGGCGCCCGCGACAGATGCGGTGAACGTGAGCTCGGCCTTGTAGTTCGAGTTGAGATCGGACGCCGTCTGATAGTCCGCTTGTTCCACGGTGTAGTCGGTGGTGCCGACGGGCCACACCAGAAGCCTCATGTAGGACCCGGCCTCCCAGTCGACGGTGACGTCGTCGCCCGCGGCGACGTCAAGCTTCCAGTACTCGGAGTAATCCGTGCCGCAGAAGGCTTCTCCAACCTGCTGCCCATCGGCCGTGTTTCCGAACTCCTGTTGCCCGACGGAGACGTTCGGGGCAGCCGCGATCGATGAGCCTCCGGTCGCGTGGGCGGCGGCCGGAAGAAGGAGCAGTGAGAGGCTGGAAAGTGTAACGGCGAATGCGCGAGGTGAAATGGACATGGGGCGACGCTAGAGACCCGCGCGTCTCCTGCTTCCGAAACCGCCGACAGTCGTACAACGTCGTACGGTCAAATCCAATGCATTCTGCGTTCGATCCTGTTCGGCCTCCGCTAAAAAGTCCACGTGACTGATGAGCACCGGTCGTCTGGGTCCGGTTCGGCTGCCCTGCCCGATCCCACCCTTTTGCAGAACCGAGCGGAATTCGGTGCAGCGCTCACGATGCTGAGAATCAACGCCGGGCTCACCGTGCGTGGCGTTGCTCGCAAGTGTGGGATTCCGCCGGCCACGCTCGGCGGCTACTTCTCAGGTCGTCACCTTCCGCCGCTGAGCCAGTTGGAGGCCTTCCGCGCGGTCATCGCGGCGCTCGGCGTGCCGGCGGAGCAGAGCGATGCCTGGAGGATGGCTGTGGCGCGGCTCCGGCGACAAGGGTCGGTCGAGCGGCTCCCGTCGCCATACCGAGGGATGGAGGGGTACGGCGTCACCGATCAGGATCTGTTCTTCGGTCGTGAAACCCTATCCGAGGGCATCTGCCAGTGGGCGCGCGATGCGGCGATCAGGCCTTCCGGACCGCGCGTCATGGCCCTCGTCGGCATCTCCGGAAGCGGCAAGTCGTCGCTGCTGCGGGCCGGTGTCATCGGCACCCTCATGCGCGAGGGCTGGAACATCCTTCTGACGGCGCCTGGGCAGGCACCGATCGAGGCCTTGGACCATGCACTCGCCGAGGCGCCAGCCTTCCCGGACCAGCGGCGGTTGCTTGCGATCGACCAGTTCGAGGAAATCTTCGCTCCCGACGTGAGTGCGGAGACCCGGGTGGAGGTGCTGGAGCGACTCACCACGATCGCCTCGGAGGATGCCGAGGTTCCAACCGTCGTCCTGGTCGCGTTGCGCGCTGACTTCTACGCCCAGGCGGTGGGGGAGCCGCTGCTGATGCCGCACTTGCGCGAGAACCAGGTACTGGTGGGCCCGATGGAGCCGGGGGAGATACGGCGCGCCATCACGGAGCCCGCGGCCTCAGTGGGCGCAGCGGTCGAGCCCGCCTTGGTCGAGGTGCTGCTGCGTGACCTGCGCGCGACCGGGTCGCATCTGGTCGACAGTGCGTTGCCTCTGCTCTCGCATGCCCTTGTCGCGACCTGGAGTCGGTCGCGTGGCAGCACCCTCACCGTCGCCGACTATCTTGCCGCCGGGGGCATTGCGGGAGCCGTGCAGAGCTCGGCCGAGCAGGTGTACGACGGCCTCAGCGAGGCAGGCCAGCAACAGGCTCGGACGCTCTTCGCGCACTTGGTGAGTGTGGACGAGGAGGGGCGCGCGATGCGTCGACGCGTCGCCCATGCCGAACTCGCTGACGGTTCGGGCCTGAGTGAGATCGCCGGTGGATTTCTGCGCGCCCGCATCCTGACGGCGACGGAGACCACGCTCGAGATCAGCCACGACGTACTGCTCGGCGCCTGGCCGCGGCTGCACGAGTGGATCGAGGACGACCGCGCGGCGCTGCGCATCCGCCGCCGGGTGAGCCTCGCCGCCGCGACGTGGGAGCAGGAGGACAACGGCACCGATGGTCTGCTGCGGGGTGCGGCCCTCGAGTTGGCCAGGCAGCTGCCCGCGAGCGGGGTCCGGTTGACCGCGGTCGAGCAGAAGCTCATCGACGCCAGCGTCGCCGAGGAGGCGGCGAAGACTGCGCGCGCTCGTGGACAACGACGTCGGATCACGGTCCTGGCGGCGGTGGCCACCGTTCTGGCCGTGCTCGCCACGACATTGAGCGTCTACCTCATCGGCGCCGTGGCGGCGGCGCACCGGGACCAGGACCGGGCCGACGACGCTCGGCTGTTCGCCCTCTCGAACGATGTCGCCGTTGAGTCGGGCCAGCTGGCCCAGACGGAGCCCGCGCTCGCGGCCCAGCTGGCGGTCATCGCGGCTCGGCTGTCGAACACGATGACAGCCAGGTCGGCGGTCCTCAACACGACCGGGAGCGTGCTGGTGACAAGGCTCCTCGGCACACCGGGCGCGATGCGAGCGACCGCCAGTCCGGATGGGGGCTTGATCGCGACCGTCAGTGCCGATGGACGAGCCCGGTTCTTTCAGCGCACGGGCCAGCGACTGACCCAGCTCTCCGCTCGGACCATCGGAAAGGGGGCCGCGCTCTTCGCCTCGGCGTTCAGTCCGGACGGCCGGCTCTTCGCCGCCGCGGGCGTCGGTGGCGTCGTTACGGTCCTCGATCTGCGCGACCCGGCCCACCCGAGCGTATGGGGAATGCTGACCGGCCCGCGGTCCGCGGTACAGGCCCTGGCCTTCAGCCCCGACGGACGATTCCTGATCGCCGCCGCGAGCGATCCAGGCCTGTTCCGTTGGCGGCTCCGCAGGAACGGCGCCGCCCGGCTCCCGACCATCACCGACTTCACCGCTGGCCTGCAGAGCATCGCCGTCTCCTCCGACGGAGTACGGGTCGCGACCGGAACCGCTGATGGGCACGTTGGGATCTGGTCCGCACACGGCGCGAACCTCACCCCAGTCGCCGCCGCGAACCTTGAGAGCAGCACCGACGCGATCAACGCCCTCGCCTTCTCGCCCGACGGTCGCACCCTCGCCGCCGGCGCCAGGGACGAGGGCGTTCACCTCTGGACGCTGCGACCGCGTGGCCAAGCGCTGCGGCTGAAGCCGTTGCCCACCCTCGACGGGTTTACGTCCTGGGTCAACGACGTCGTATTCTCCGCTGACGGCAGCCAGCTCGCCGCCGTCGCCTCGGGCGCCCGCGGTGCGGTCTGGCGGACGGCGGACTGGCACGCGGTGACCACGTTCACCGGCACGGCGAACTACACCTCGGTGGCCTTCGTCCCGGGATCGCACCTTCTCCTTACCGCGGCGATCGACGGCGTCACCCGCCTGCGCCCGTTGGTGGGGCCGCGTCTGGACGACTTCGGCGACACCGTCGGCGCCTCCGCACAGACCGGTGACGGGCGCACGCTGTGGGTCGGCCCAGGCTCGGCCAATCCTGTCGTCGCGCAGGTCCGCCGCGAGGGCCCGCTGCAGTATTCCGAGACAGGACTGGTGCTGCACGCCCCGTCGCTGGCGGGCCGCATCGACCAGAGCGTCGCTGTGTCGCCCGACGGCACGGAGCTGGTGGCCGGCACCAACACCGGTCACCTCGTGATCTGGCACGTCACCGGGAGCCACGCTGACCTCGTCGGCACCCTCGTCGCCTCTGCCGCGCTGGTCGAGCAGGTCGCCTTCAGTCCCGACGGCCGCTACTTCGCCGCAGCGACCGACGACGGCACCGTCACGATCTACCCGGGCCGAACTGGGACTCTTCCCTCTCCGGTGGCGACGCTGCACGACAAGGGGATGGACCTGCAGCTTGCCTTCGCGCCGAATAGCACGATGCTCGCGGTTGCCGCTGCGAACGATGTCGTGCACCTGTGGACTCACTCCAGCTCCGGATCCGCAGAGCAGTGGTCACGGCTGTCGGACCTGACCGGCTTCGGTAGCTACGTTTACGGCGTCGCCTTCAGCCCCGATGGACGCACTCTCGCCGCGGGTGGCGCCGACAAGAAGCTGCGGCTCTACCGCATTCGTGGTAACCGCCTGAGTCTGACCCAGGTCCTGGCGGGCCCCGAGAACACGGTCCACTGGCTCGACTTCGGACCATCGGGAGCCATCCTTGCCGCAGCCGACCAGGACGGCAGCGTCTGGTTGTGGCGGATGCGCGACGGCGTTGCTATGCCGTACGCGACAATGGGGACCTTGGGTGCAGAGGCCTACACCGTCCAGATGGATCGCGGCGCTGGCGAGGTGATCGCCACCGGGGCATCGGGTCTCTTCGACAGCTGGGCGACCGACGTCAAGGCAGCGGTCAAGGCCATCTGCGCAACCGCCGGGACCCCGATCACGCGCGCCGAGTGGAAGCAGTACGTGCCGGGTGAGCCGTACGACCCGCCGTGCTCGTGACCACAGCCGCAGATCGTCGCGTCGATCGGGAGCCCACCACATCGCCGAGTCGTGGCGCCACGGTGTGTCGCTGGCGTCGCTCCCGAGGGTTTCGCGGACCGCCTGTCGCCGTCGGGAAGAGCTCGGGTGATGGGTCGGAGGTACGAGCGGCGGGCCGCCGCCCTGCGCCGCCCGAGACTCCAGCTCCGCCAAAGTTCTGGCCATACTGACGCTGACGACGGCGGGTGACCTGCCGCTCAGTGGCGGAGTCCCCGACGCCCTCCCCGCCAGGGGTTCTGATTATGGCGGCATGGGCTCCCGGCTTGCGACTTTCTCGTGGTTGTCGCGCGCCGCAGGTCTGACAGCCGTCACGAGCAGTACCCGAGAGATCGACCGGTCACGCCGACCGTGCCTCAGAAGGTCTCGCCGCGTTGAGCTCGGCTCAACCGACACCCAGCATCCTCATCAAGGACCGGTCCCACGTGGCGCGTTCATCCCGTTGCTGGCCTCCCCGGCCGCTCCCTTGTCGAGACGACCGCTGGAACGGAAGGAGGCGCACGGTACACCTATCGCGGCGGCCCACGATGAGCCGTCGTAGTAGGGCTAGAGGGAGGGGCGCGCCACCGAAGGTGCTGGACTCGCGGATGTGATGGGCCACGAAGCCGTAACTTCCCCCGGAGGCGGGACCGCGGTGTCTCTACTCAGTCTTTCGAGGGTACTTCCGACTCTTCATCACGATAATAAAGTTGAATACCGGCAGACCGATGACGATGGCGGCCAGGCCGACGCCGATGATGGTTCCCATCGTGCTCAGGATCCGAGCTGTGCGACGGTGAGGCGCGCGGACGGGTCTGCGGTGTTGATCTTGTCCGAAACGGCTTTCAGGAAGGCCCTATACGGCTCCATTCCAGCGATCACCTTCGGGCCGATCGGGATGAGACCGAGTTCCTTCGCTTGGGTCGTCTTGTAGCGGTCGAGGCCGCCGATCCTGATGTTGGTCGTCGTGCCGGCGACAGTTGCACGGGCCTTGAATGTGCAGAACTCAAGGATGCGACCGACTGAGTTCACCGACAACTCAAGGACGCCTGGCTGTTCGACTTCGACGTGGATCTTTGCGCCGATGTTCTGCGCCCCGCCGCGGAGTAGATTCATGGGGCTTCCCTTGATCTCGCCCGCGGTCGCTTTCACGATATCGAAGATCTTCTCGGGGGCGAGGGCTGTGGTGCCGGTCAGCGCCAGTGTGGCTCGGTTCTTGGCGGAAAGCGATGCAAGGCGGCTCATGTCTGTCCCTTCGAAAAGCCGTTCGGGCTTTGTTAGTTGGATCGGAATCCGATTGCGGGGAGCCTTCCAGTTACTTTGGTCTGGTGCGTCAGACACGGGGAAGGTCGTACAAGGTCGTTCGGAAGTCCGTCGGAAAGCCTGGAAGCGGGGGTTCGCTGGGCAAGGCTTGTACGAGATCTTGCCGGTCGTCGGTAGCAGCCCCGCGCCACCGTGACCTCCCTGATTGGGTCGCCTGCCGACAGGTCGGCACCGGAGCGTGCTCGCTGCCGGGGCGTGCGGTCCTGCTGGCCGTGGGGGCTGTCCCCATGTCTTTCACGTCGTCAATTGCGGCACCCACGTCCTCGACGAGGTCCGGTGCCGCGTCCAGCAGAAGACGCTGTCGCGGCGTGCACGCGGCGATCCAGTCCTGGTCGTCGCCCCGAGCCAGCCGGCGTACGGACTGCCCGGGTGCGCTGCGGTGACATCAAGCAGGCTCGCATGCAGGTCGCGCGTCGAACACACGGGCACCCCGTCGTGTACGGGCTTGTATGACCTTCTCCGATCGAGGACCAGACGTCGCTGAGACAGGTCAAGGTCCTTCCGGGAGGCGAACGGCTGTGTGAACTCCGGGCACTCGCACGCGACCACGTTGCCTCATCCCTAGCAGGTGCCCAGCCGTCAGGGCGTGGGTTTTCAAGGAAGGCATGTCTCGTGATCCGCAGATTCCATTTGCTTCTATCTCTGCTCTTGCTGTTGCTCGTCTCGGTCGGCACCGTTGTGGCGCCGTCGCCGGGTGTTGCGGCGAGACCGTCCCACTTCTCCATCACGCTGGTCGAGGCGAGTGCGCGATTGACGCCAGGGTCCTCGGGCGACATCTACGCCAGTGTGCGAGCCAACACGTGGTGCGTGGTCGACTTCTCGTCTCGTCGCTACAGCAGGCATGTACTCAAGGGGAAGCCCTTCAAGGCGACAACGGGAGTGTTGGACATCGGCTTCCCAGTGAAGAAGAGCGCGGCCGGTGGGAGATGGAACTACGTCCTGGGCTGTGCCGCGACCCGTAGGTCCGCCGCAGAGGGCAAGTTCAGCGGCTCGAAGCGGTCGGCTATCAGGATTTCCGGGGCAAAGAAGGGAGCGAGGGGAGCGATCACCACAGCGGTGAAAGCATCGAGTATTGGAACGATGCCGGCAGGTGGCGACGGCAAGGGGTCGGACGCCTTCCCGGCGGCCGGAACGGTGTTGATCGCTGGTTCGCAGTGGTTCGGTGGCAACGGGGTCAACGTGATGTCGAGCGGCGAGACGGGCTCCGAAACGTCGGTGTGGCAGTGTGTGGAATTGGTCAAGCGCTTTATGAACCAGAGGTTTGGCGTTCCGATCCAGGCGTACGGAGACGCGAAGGCATACTGGAACAACGCCAAGCTGGCTCCTTACGTCGATCAGCATGACAACGGCAGTGGGTACCAGCCGGTCCCTGGGGACATCGTCGTCGACACGGCCAAGACCTACGGCCACGTGCAGATTGTCGACACCAACTCGGGGGGCACTTTGACGTTGGTTGACCAGAACTCGTCGCCAACCGGTTGGGCGACTGCGACGTTGCAGCCCAACGGTCTCTGGAAGCGGAGTAACGGAGACACGACCATCCACTTCCTGCACATCAAGACGAATGCATCTGCCTCGAACCCTGTTACGCCGACGCAGCCACCAGTGGCAGCGTCCGCCCCAACGACGAGGACGTACGCCGAGACGACCGGCACCACCGCGAACACGTGGACTAACTACCAGGCAGCGGGCGGCGCCCAAGGACAGTCGATCGGAGCAAATCAGACCGTCCTGGTCGCGTGTGTCGTCAGCGGGTTCAAGGTCTCCGACGGCAACACCGCCTGGTACCAGATCGCTTCGGCACCCTGGAGCAACTCCTATTACGTCTCAGCAGACGCGTTCTACAACAACGGTGCCACGACTGGATCACTTCACGGCACGCCCTTCACCGATCCAGCCGTGCCAGCTTGCAGCAGCGGGTCATCGCCTGTGCAGAATCCCGCGACGACATATTCCGAGACGACGGGCAGCGTGGCGAACACGTGGACGGACTATGCGAGCGCTGGCGGGTCTCAAGGCTCACAGATCGGCTCGAATCAAACCGTCCAGATCTCGTGCAAGGTGACCGGCTTCAAGGTCTCCGATGGCAACACGTGGTGGTACCGAATTGCGTCCGCTCCCTGGGACTACGCCTATTACGTCTCGGCGGACGTCTTCTACAACAATGGTGCGACCTCTGGGTCGCTGCACGGCACGCCTTGGGTGGACAGCAACGTCGCGAACTGCTGACGATCTGGACGTAGGACACGTCCCGGGTAGTGGTACGCCACTACCCGGACGTGGTCCTCGACCCAGCACGGCAAACGGGGTACCTGCCCCGCATGCTGCTGAACAACAAGGTCATCGTGGTCACCGGTGGGAACAGTGGGATCGGGGAGGCGATCGTGGTCGCCGCCGCGCAGGAGGGCGCCAACGTCGTCATCGACTATGTGGCGCACGAGGACGAGACCCGCGCCTTGATGGAGCGCATCGAGGCCTGCCCCGGTGGAGTCAGCGCCATCAAGGCCGACGTCAGCAAGGTGGCCGACGTCCAGGCGATGATCGCCAAGGCGGTCGAGGAGTTCGGCCGCCTCGACGTGCTGGTCAACAACGCCGGCATCGAGACCCGCACCGGCCTCCTGGACGCCACCGAGGAGGACTACGACAAGGTGATGGCGGTCAACATGAAGAGCGCCTTCTTCGCGAGTCAGGCGGCCGCGCGGCAGTTCATCGCGCAGGGCGGCGGCGGGAGCATCATCAACATCTCCTCGGTGCACGAGGACTGGCCGATGCCGGGCAACACGCCGTACTGCGTCTCCAAGGGCGGGATGCGGATGCTGACGCGCACCGCCGGGGTCGAGCTGGGGCCGCACGGCATCCGGATGGTGAACGTCGCGCCGGGTGCGGTGAGCACGCCGATCAACGCCTCCACCGAGGCCGACCCGGAGAAGATGGCGGCACTGAAGGGTGCGATCCCGTTGGGTCGGATGGCCGAGCCGGAGCAGATCGCCGACGTGGTGGTCTTCCTCGCCTCGGACAAGGCCGGCTACCTCACCGGCACCACCGTCACCGTCGACGGCGGCATCAGCCAGGGCAGCGTCGGCCTTTAGCGCTACACGCAGTCGCGGAAATGCATGTGACTCACTGGTAACCGAGACGGTCATCACATACCCTCGGTATATGAGCGCCTCCGACCCCGACCGTCCCGTCGTCGACGGACCCCGGGACCCCGAGCACGACCCTGCCGCTGCCTACGCCCTCGAGCCCGAGTACGTCGGACGCCTCACCGACCGTCTGCTCGCCACGTCGGGCGAGGCCGCCGAGGTGATCTCGCCGCTCGACGGGGCTCCGCTCGCGCACATCCCGCAGTCCAGTGACGAGGACGTCGCCGAGGCCTTCCGCCGCGCGCGTCTCGCGCAGGAGAAGTGGGCGCGGACCCCGGTCGCGGAGCGCGAGCGGCTGCTGCTGCGGCTGCACGACCTCGTGCTGGACCGCCAACAGGAGATCCTCGACCTGATCGTGCTCGAGTCGGGCAAGGCCCGCAAGCACGCCTTCGACGAGCCGCTGCACATCGCGCTCACGGCCCGCTACTACGGCCGCACCACGCACGAGCACCTGGGGACACGGCGCCAGCCCGGCGTCTTCCCGGCCCTCACCCGCGTCGACGTCAACCGGGTGCCGAAGGGCGTCGTCGGCATCATCTCGCCGTGGAACTACCCCTTCACGATGGCGCTGTGCGACGGCCTGGCCGCCCTGGCCGCGGGCAATGCGGTCGTGGCCAAGCCCGATGCCCAGACGATGCTCAGCGCCCTCCTGGGCGCCCGGCTGCTCGACGAGGCCGGCTTCCCCGAGGACCTGTGGATCGTGGTCGCCGGGCCGGGCCGGGGTCGCGGGTCGGGACCCGGATCATCGAGCGTGCCGACTACATCTGCTTCACCGGCTCCACGAACACCGGCAAGCTGGTCGCCAAGAGCTGCGCCGAGCGCCTCATCGGCTGCTCCCTGGAGCTCGGCGGCAAGAACCCGATGCTGATCCTCGCCGACGCCGACATCGAGAAGGCTGCCGAGGGTGCGACCCGGGCGGCCTTCTCCAACGGCGGCCAGCTGTGCGTCTCGATCGAGCGGATGTTCGTCGCCGACGCGATCTACGACCGGTTCGTCGAGCGCTTCGTGGCCCGGACGCAGGCGATGACGCTCGGCGCGACGCTGGACTGGGGCAACGACATGGGGCCCCTGATCAGCCAGGATCAGGTCGAGACCGCCACCAGGCACGTCGAGGACGCCGTCGCCAGGGGCGCCAAGGTGCTCGCGGGCGGCCGGGCACGCCCCGACCTCGCGCCGTACTTCTTCGAGCCGACCATCCTGGAGGGCGTCACCCCGGAGATGACCTGCTTCGGGAACGAGACCTTCGGCCCGGTGGTCTCGCTCTACCGCTTCCACAGCGAGGCGGAGGCGATCGCCCGGGCGAACGACGGTGAGTACGGGCTCAACGCCTCGATCTACAGCCGTGACGGCGGACGCGCCCGCCAGATCGCCCGCCAGGTCAAGTGCGGCACCGTCAACATCAACGAGGCGTTCGGCGCCACGTTCGCCAGCCTGGCCGCACCCATGGGCGGCATGCGCGAGTCCGGCATGGGCCGGCGCCAGGGCGCCGAGGGCATCCTGCGCTACACCGAGACGCAGTCGGTCGCGACGCAGCGGGGCGCCCGGCTCGCGCCCATGTTCGGGATGTCGGACGAGGCCTACGCCAAGACCATGACCGTGAGCCTGCGGGCGCTGAACAAGCTCGGACGCGCCTGATGAGCGAGCCGATCCACTACGACGTCCTCGTCGTCGGCTCCGGCTTCGGCGGCTCCGTCACGGCGCTGCGGCTGACCGAGAAGGGCTACCGGGTCGGTGTGCTGGAGGCCGGTGCCCGCTTCCGCGACGAGGACTTCGCCGACACCTCGTGGGACCTCAAGCGGTTCCTGTTCAACCCCGCGATCGGCTGCTACGGCATCCAGCGCATCGACATGGTGCGCGACGCGATCATCATGGCCGGGGCAGGCGTCGGCGGAGGCTCGCTGGTGTACGCCAACACCCTCTACGAGCCGCTCGACCCGTTCTACCGCGACCCGTCGTGGGCGCACATCACCGACTGGAAGTCCGAGCTGGCGCCCTACTACGACCAGGCCAAGCGGATGCTCGGCGTGGTCACCAACCCGCACCTCACCCCCTCCGACCTGGTGATGCAGAAGGTCGCCGCCGAGATGGGCGTCAGCGAGACGTTCCATCCGACACCGGTCGGCGTGTTCTTCGGCCAGGACGGCGTGGCGCCCGGCACCGGGGTGGCCGACCCGTACTTCGGCGGGGAGGGCCCGGCTCGCACGACCTGCATCGAGTGCGGCGAGTGCATGGTGGGCTGTCGGCACAACGCGAAGAACACCCTGGTCAAGAACTACCTGCACCTGGCGGAGAAGAACGGCGCCGTCATCCACCCGCTCACCACTGTCACCCGCGTCATCCCACGCCCCGGTGGCGGCTATGAGGTGCGGACCCGGTGGACCAAGGCGAAGCTGTCGCGGCGTACTGCCGTCAAGACGTTCACCGCTGACCAGGTCGTCTTCTCCGCCGCCGCGATCGGCACCCAGAAGCTGCTGCACAAGCTGAAGGTCACCGGGGACCTGCCGAAGATCTCGGACCGACTCGGCATGCTGACCCGCACCAACTCCGAGGCGATCCTCGGCGCGATCGCGCCCGACCTGTCGGTGGACTACACCGAGGGTGTGGCGATCACCTCCTCGATCCACCCCGACGCGACCACGCACTTCGAGCCGGTCCGCTACGGCAAGGGCTCCAACGCCATGTCGCTGCTGCAGACCGTCCTCACCGACGGCGGACCCGACCGCAAGAAGCGCTGGCTGAAGGAGATGTGGGTCCAGCGCGCCAACATCGGCCGGCTCTACGACTTCAAGCACTGGTCGGAGCGGATGATCGTCCTGCTGGTGATGCAGGCACTGGACAACTCCATCACGGTCTTCCCGAAGAGGACGCCGCTCGGGTGGCGGCTCAGCTCCAAGCAAGGCCACGGCCAGCCGAACCCGACCTGGATCCCGATGGCCAACGAGGGTGCGCGCCTGATGGCCAAGGCGATGTCCACCGAGAAGGGGGAGGGGTACGCCGGCGGCACCATCGGCGAGCCGTTCAACGTGCCGATGACCGCACACTTCATCGGCGGCTGCGCGATCGGGGACTCGCCCGAGACCGGCGTCGTCGACCCGTTCCAGCGGCTCTACGGGTACGACGGGCTCCACGTGATCGACGGCTCCGCCATCTCGGCCAATCTCGGGGTCAACCCCTCGCTCACCATCACCGCGCAGGCCGAGCGTGCGATGGCGTACTGGCCCAACAAGGGCGAGGCCGATCGGCGGCCGCCGCTGGGGTCCGCCTACGAGCGGATCGAGCCGGTCGCGCCGCACCGTCCCGCGGTCCCGCCGACCGCGCCGGCGGCGCTGCGGCTGCCCATCGTCGGCATCGGCTGAGCAGCCGGCGAAATCCGTCCGAGAAAAGTTCGCGGGCGGCGTAACCGGCGTCTGGGCGGGTCGTTGGAGTGGGAGACCCGGGATTGCTCCCTCCCTTAAGTGTCCGGGTCACGCAGTCCAGGCGCTGTCCAGCAGGGCATGGACGATCAGGGCCCGGCCACCCTCCCTCCCCGGCCGGGCCCTGGTGCATTTTCCTGGTGTGTCTCCTGGTGCCTCTCCGAGGGTCGCTGAGGCGCCGGTGCCGGCGGGTGCCACGAATCGGACGCGCGCCGCGGCGCCGATAGACTCCCGCCATGACGGATGACCACGATCTCGTTCTCGTCGTCGACTTCGGCGCGCAGTACGCGCAGCTCATCGCCCGACGGGTCCGCGAGGCGCGGGTCTACTCCGAGATCGTGCCGCACACCATGCCGGTGGCCGAGATGCTCGCCAAGGACCCGAAGGCGATCATCCTCTCCGGTGGCCCCTCGTCGGTGTACGACGACGGCGCCCCCACGATCGACCGCGGCATCTTCACCGCCGGCACCCCCGTCTTCGGCATGTGCTACGGCTTCCAGCTGATGGCGCAGGGCCTCGGCGGCACCGTCTCGGCGACGGGCGCGCGCGAGTACGGCCGCACGCCCCTGACCGTCGCCACTCCCGGCACGCTGCTGGCCGACGTCCCGGCCGCGCACAACGTGTGGATGTCGCACGGCGACTCCGTCACCGCAGCCCCCGAGGGCTTCGCCGTACTGGCCTCCACGGCGGTCACGCCGGTCGCCGCCTTCGAGAACGTCGATGCCGGCCTGGCCGGCGTCCAATGGCACCCCGAGGTGCTGCACTCCGAGCACGGCCAGCGGGTCCTCGAGCACTTCCTGTGGGACATCGCGGGCTGCCGGCAGACGTGGACGATCGGCAACATCGCCGAGGAGCAGATCGAGCGCATCGCTGCGCAGATCGGCCCCGGCGGCCGCGCCATCTGCGGCCTGTCCGGCGGCGTCGACTCCGCCGTGGCCGCCGCCATCGTGCAGAAGGCCATCGGCGACCGGCTGACCTGCGTGTACGTCGACCACGGCCTCATGCGCAAGGGCGAGTCCGAGCAGGTCGAGCGCGACTTCGTGGCGGCCACCGGCGCCCGCCTGGTCGTCGTGGACGCCGAGAAGCGGTTCCTCGACGCGCTGGCCGGCGTCAGCGAGCCGGAGACCAAGCGCAAGATCATCGGCCGCGAGTTCATCCGCGCCTTCGAGGGCGCGCAGGCCGACATCATCCGCGACGCGCCCGAGGGCACCACCGTCGGCTTCCTCGTCCAGGGCACGCTCTACCCCGACGTCGTGGAGTCCGGCGGCGGGGCCGGCACCTCCACGATCAAGTCCCACCACAACGTCGGCGGCCTGCCCGAGGACCTCGAGTTCGAGCTGGTCGAGCCGCTGCGCACGCTGTTCAAGGACGAGGTCCGCGCGGTCGGGGAGAAGCTCGGCCTGCCCGCCGACATCGTCCACCGCCAGCCCTTCCCCGGGCCCGGGCTCGGCATCCGGATCATCGGCGAGGTCACCCGCGAACGGCTCGACATCCTGCGCGAGGCCGACGCGATCGCCCGTGAGGAGATGACCGCCGCGGGCCTCGACCGCGACATCTGGCAGATGCCGGTCGTGCTGCTGGCCGACGTCCGCTCGGTCGGCGTCCAGGGTGACGGCCGCACCTACGGTCACCCGGTCGTGCTGCGCCCGGTCACCTCCGAGGACGCGATGACCGCCGACTGGGCCCGGCTGCCCTACGACGTACTCGAGCGGATCTCGACGCGGATCACCAACGAGGTCAGCGAGGTCAACCGGGTGGTGGTGGACGTGACGTCCAAGCCGCCGGGCACCATCGAGTGGGAGTGAGCCCGGGCCGCTGCTCGGTCGCAGGGTGACAATGCCAAAGTGTCACGGTGACAGTGCCAAAGTGTCACGGTGACACCTTGCGGCACGGGTGCCAGCTGTGAAGTGTCACCCACGTCGCGGAGTGTCACGGTGACAGTTGGGGCGCGCCCGGGATCGCCGCACCGCTGACCGCCTCGGCGCTACGCCGACCTGCCCGCTGCCGCTCGTCCCTTGACCGCGACGCGGGTCGCCGAGCCCTTGCCGGTGACGGTGAGGTACGGCTGGGCCTTCACCAGGGTGAGGAGCTTGTCGTAGCCGTAGAGCCGCGAGTCGAAGGACGGATTGGCCGAGCGGAGCTGGCTCCCGATGGCACCGAGGGCCGCATCCCCGTCGTCCCCGCTGGCCCGGTTGACCGCCTTGGTCAGGATGCTCTGCAGGTTGGGCAGCGAGGCGTCCTCGGCGGTGTCCTCCTCCGGCTCGGACTTCTCGCCGAGCAGCTCCAGGTAGATGAACCGGTCCACGGCGGCCACGAGCGCCGCCGGCGTCTTGCGCAGCCCCAGCCCGTAGACCGTCTTGCCGGACTCGCGCAGCCGCGTCGCGAGCCGGGTGAAGTCGCTGTCGCTGGAGACCAGCGCGAAGGCATCGACGTTGCCGGAGTAGAGCAGGTCCATCGCGTCGATGATCAGGGCGGAGTCCGTCGCGTTCTTGCCCTTGGTGTAGGCGAACTGCTGCACCGGCGTGATCGCCTGCTCGTTGAGGTGCGTCTTCCAGCCGGAGAGCTGACTGGTCGTCCAGTCGCCGTAGGCCCGCTTGATCGACACCCGGCCGTACTGGCTCAGCTCGTCGAGCAGGGCGGCCAGGTGGACCGAGGAGCTGTTGTCGGCGTCGATCAGCAGTGCGATGCGCGTCTCAGGCATGCGGTCATCGTGGCACAGCGCCTGCGGCGGTCACCGTGGCATGGCGCCGGCGGCGATCATCGCCGCCCGCTCGGCCACCTTCACCCGCGCGCGGCCCTGGGCGGCCCCCAAGGCGACCTCGTGCTCATCGAGCGCCTCCCAGTGCTCGAACGTGGTGACCTCGACGCCGCGCTCGGCGAAGTAGGCGTCCACCTCGGCGGGGTCGCGGCGTACTGCCGTCGCGCTCGTCTCGGCGAGCAGGTGGGCGACCGTCTGGGCGGCGTCGCTCTTGGTGTGGCCGATCAGGCCGACCGGGCCGCGCTTGATCCAGCCGGTGACGTACGTCCCGGGGATGGGCGTGCCGTCGAGGTCGAGAACGCGACCCTCGTCGTTCGGGATGACTGCAGCCCGGTCGTCGAAGGGCAGGCCGGCCAGCGGCGTCGACCGGTAGCCGACCGCGCGGTAGACGGCCTGAACACCCCAGTCGGTGATCTGGCCGGTGCCCACCACGGTGCCGTCGGCGGCGGGGGAGTGGGTGCGCTCGGTGCGCAGAGTGGTCACGTTGCCGTCGGCGTCGGTGAGGATCTCGGTCGGCGCCTCGGCGAAGTGCAGGTGGATGCGGTGCGGCTTGCCGACCGGCTCGCGGCCGACCCAGTTCGCCAGCGTGTCGAGGACCATCTTCTGCGACTTGTGCTGGGCGATGTGCGCCATGCCGTGCTCGTCGACGTCGAAGCCCTCGGGGTGCACGATCACCTCGACGTTGGGCGAGTGGTTGAGCTCGCGCAGCTCGAGCGGGGAGAATTTGGCGTACGCCGGGCCGCGCCGGGCGAACACGTGCACGTCGGTCGTGGTCTTGGCCAGCAGGCCGGCGTGGACGTGGTCCGGGATGTCGGTGACCAGCATCTCCTCGCCGGTCTTGGCCAACACCCGCGCCACGTCGAGGGCGACGTTGCCGACGCCGATCACCGCGACCGACGGCGCGTCCAGGGGCCAGGTCTGGGGGACGTCGGGGTGGCTGTCGTACCAGGAGACGAAGTCCGCCGCGCCGTAGGAGTGCTCCTCGCCGGGGATGCCGAGGTCGCGGTCGGCCATCGCGCCGGTCGCGACCACGACGGCGTCGTAGAAGTCGCGCAGGGTGCTGAGCTTGATGTCGACGCCGTACTCGACGTTGCCGAGCAGCCGCACCTGCGGCTTGGCGAGCACGCGGTGCAGCGCCTTGACGATCTCCTTGATCCGCGGGTGATCGGGCGCGACGCCGTACCGGACCAGACCGAACGGCGCGGGCAGGCGCTCGAGGATGTCGACCGAGACGTCGGGGTCGGACTTGGTGAGGATGTCGGCGGCGTAGATGCCGGCCGGGCCACCACCGACGATCGCCACGCGCAGCTGGGTCTTGGTCATGCCTCAAGTCTGGAGACCGACGGCGCGCCACAGAACGACATTGTGGTTGTGGGGTCACAAGGATACCTTGTAGCCGTGCTGGGACCCCGGATGCCCGAGCTGCGGGCCGTCGAGCTGCTCGCGATCGTGGCGCGCACCGGCAGCCTGAGCGCGGCGGCCGCCGAGGTCGGCATCACTCAGCAGGCCGCGTCGTCACGGATGCGGACCATGGAGGCGCTGGTCGGGGCCCCATTGGTCGACCGCTCCCGGCGAGGATCGGTGCTCACCGCCACGGGCGAGCTCCTCGTGCAGTGGTCGGGTGACCTGCTCGCCGCAGCCGCGCGGATGGATGCCGGCATCGCCGCCCTGCGCGCCGACCGTCGCGGTCACCTCTCGATCGCCGCCAGCCTGACGATCGCGGAGAACCTGCTGCCCGGCTGGCTGGTGGCGCTGCGTGCCCGGCAGGTCAGCGCCGGCGGCGTACCGACCGAGGTCACGATGACAGCGACCAACAGTGAGCGCGTCGCCGTCCTGGTCGCCGACGGCGAGGTCGACCTGGGCTTCGTCGAGGGCCCTGACGCTCCGGCGGGGCTGCGGCACCGGCTCGTGGGCACCGACACCCTCGCCGTGGTGGTCGGGCCGTCCCATCCTTGGGCCCGGTCCTCGCAGCGCCGCGTCACCGCCGCCCGTCTCGCCGCCACGCCGCTCGTGGTCCGTGAGGCCGGCTCCGGCACCCGCACGGTGCTGGAGCGGGCGCTGGACGGCTACCCGATGGCCACGCCGGCCCTCGAGCTCTCCAGTACGGCGGCCATCAGAGCCGCCGTCGCGGCCGGCGCCGGCCCGGCGGCACTCGGGGAGCACTCGGTGCGCGACGACCTCGCGACCGGTCGGCTGGTTCGTATCCAGGTCGCGGGCCTCGACCTGACCCGCCGCCTCCACGCGGTGTGGCGCGGCGGACCGCATCCGCCCGAGGGCGCCGCCCGCGACCTGGTCAGCTGGGCCGCATCTCACCAGGGCGAGGGTCGGTAGTCCTTCACGAAGCAGCCGTAGAGGTCCTCGCCCGCCTCGCCGCGCACGATCGGGTCGTAGACCCGCGCCGCTCCGTCGACCAGGTCCAGCGGGGCATGCCACCCCTCGGCGGCGATGCGCAGCTTGTCGTGGTGCGGGCGCTCGTCGGTGATCCAGCCGGTGTCCACGGCGGTCATCAGGATGCGGTCGGTCTCGAACATCTCGCCGGCGGAGGTCCGCGTGAGCATGTTCAGCGCCGCCTTCGCCATGTTCGTGTGCGGATGGCCCGGGCCCTTGTAGCGCCGGCTGAACTGGCCCTCCATCGCGCTGACGTTGACCACGTAGGCGCGCCGTGCGCCGCCGGAGACGGCTGCCCGCATCGCGGGCCGTAGACGCGAGATCAGCAGGAACGGCGCGACCGCGTTGCAGAACTGCACCTCGAGCATCTCCAACGGGTCGACCTGGTCGACGACCTGGGTCCAGGAGTTGATCGTGGCGACGTCGGGCAGCAGCCCGCCGGCGTCGACCGCCGTACCGTCGAGGTGAGCGGCCAGGGAGGCACTGCCGGCGGTCAGGGCGAGCTCGGCCAGGGTCGCGGGGTCGTGGTGGGCGACCGGATGCGAGGCCAGCGCACCGGTGATCGCCGCCGGGTGGGCCTCCGACACCCGGTCGAAGGTGACCATCTCGGGCAGGTCGGCATCCGGCAGGGGAGCCCGCTCGCCGGCGACCAGATGGGCATAGGAGCCCGGGGAGCGTCGTACCGTCTGGCAGGCGTTGTTGATCAGGATGTCCAGCGGTCCGGCGGCCGCCACCTCCTCGGCGAGCCCGATCACCTGGGTGGGGTCGCGCAGGTCGATGCCGACGACCTTGAGCCGGTGGAGCCACTGGGACGCCTCCGGGTGGGCCGAGAAGCGCCTGACCGCGTCCTTGGGGAACCGGGTCGTGATCGTCAGATGGGCCCCGTCGCGCAGGAGCCGCAGGGCGATGTGCATGCCGATCTTGGCGCGCCCGCCGGTGAGCAGCGCACGGCGACCGGTCAGATCGGTGCGCTGGTCCCGCTTGTCGTGAGAGAGGGCCGCGCACTCGGGACACAGCCAGTGGTAGAAGGCGTCGACGGTGGTGTACGCCGCCTTGCAGATGTAGCAGCCGCGCGCCGTGCGCAGCTCGCCGGCGACGGCGCCGCGCGCGGTCGAGACCAGCGGCAGCCCGGCCGTCTCGTCGTCGATCCGCAGCCGCGAGCCGGTGGCGGTCAACTCGGTCACCGCGCGGTCGTGTGCCTGCCGCTCGTCGCGGATCGCGGCCCGGCGCGAGCGCTTGAGCAGCTTCCACATGTAGCCGGTCGCGTGCTTGACCGTGCGTACGTCGGGGTGCTCCGGGTCGAGTCGATGCAGCTCGCCGAGCACCTTCAGCGTCGTGGCGAGCTCGTCGGGGTCGATGCGCTCGAGGGGCTCGTCGTTGGCTGGCACGCCCGGAGTGTAGGCGGCAGCGGCTCCGGGTCAGGAGTCGTCGGCGTCGATCACCGTCTCGCGGGACAGTGCGCGCGGACGCGGGGTACCGGGCGTCCATGACGGAGGACGTCGAGCGGCTCCGGTCGCAGGTGCGTGCCTGCACCGCCTGTGAGCTCTATCAGGACGCCACCCAGGCGGTCATGGGCCGGGGCGATCCGGCTGCGCCGTTGATGCTGGTGGGGGAGCAGCCGGGGGATCGCGAGGACGTCGAGGGCGAGCCGTTCGTCGGGCCCGCGGGTCGGATCCTCGACCAGGCGCTCGCCGAGGCCGGCATCGCGCCCGAGCTGGTCTATGTGACGAACGTGGTCAAGCACTTCCGGTTCAAGACCGCCGGGAAGCGCCGCATCCACGTCTCGCCGGCGCGGCGCCACGTGGACGCTTGCTCGCCGTGGCTCACCGCCGAGCTGGACCTGGTGACGCCCGACGGGGTCGTACTCCTCGGCGGTACGGCGGGCAAGGCCCTCTACGGGCCGTCCTTCACGGTGACCCAGGCTCGCGGACGGATGGCTGTCTGGCCGCAGGATCGGTATCCGACCTCGCAGCCGCCGTGGGTGTTGGCCACGACGCATCCCTCGGCGATCCTGCGCGCCCGCGACGACAGGGCCGCGGCCTTCGACGCGCTGGTCGCTGACCTTCGCGTCGCTGCCGCGGCCCTGTCGTGAGGCCGTACTGCGTCAGGTGAAGAGACTGACGCCACCGGGACCCACGAGCAGTCCCACGACGATCAGGACGATGCCCCACAGCAGGGCGCCTCGAATGATGCTGACGATGCCGGCCACGACGAGGATCACGGCCAGAATCCAGAGTAGAAACGCCATCGTTTCCTCCCTCGCTAGGTGAGAGCTCCAGGTACCCCACCGGGTACCGAAGATGCCTCAGACCTGATCGGCTGCGGGGCCGTCGATGTCGCCGATCCCGTCGATCTCGTCGGGTACGACGTGGACGGCCGCCTCCTCCGCGGAGGCGCCGGCGCCGTCGATGCCGACGTCGTCGCCCACCAGATCTTTCTCGGTGTCCTCGCCCAGCCCTTGATCGGGGGCGACGAGGCGGCCGGCCCGCGCGTCGCCGACCTCGCGGTCCTCGTCGCGGTCGAGCTCTGCGACGTCGGCCCGCTCGGCCTCGGCGTACGGATCCGGCTCGGGCTCCTCCTGGGCGACGCGTTGGTCGAGCGACTCGCCGTGCGCCTCCTCCCACGGGGTGTTGCCGTAGCCCTCGGCGGCGCTCCACTTCTCCGGCGGTGAGTAGCCGGCGTCGAGCGGGTCGTCCGGATCGCGGGCCGGGTCGCGGACCGTCTGGTCCTCGGCGCCGGGCTGGTCCTCGTCGTCGACGCTGTAGTCGCCGTAGGACTCTCGGTTCTCGGTCATGCTGCGGCTCCTTTCCGTGCCGCCCTGCAGGTGCCCGGTCCGGCGGTTCTCGACACGCCAGTCAGATCACAGTCAGCCAAAGTGCAGTAATACTATGGACATAAAGATATAATGAGGGATCTCATCGGAAGGAGTCGGCGTGCCATCTCGCCTCAGGCTCGCGGCGCTCGCGGTCGGCGCCCTGGCCGTGACCGGCCTCGCACATCCGACGGATGCCTCGCATGCCGCCGGAAGGGCCTCGGGCCTCGCAGCCCGGAGTCTCGCTGGGCAGGCTAACGGCACGATCCTGCCTCGTACCGCAACGCCGACACCGGCGCTGCGCGGCTTCCCGCATCGTCCGAACATCTTGATGATCACCGCCGACGACCTCTCCGAGCTCGACCTGCCGTACATGCCCCACGTCCGGCACCTCCTCGCCGACCAGGGCACGACCCTGAGCAACGCCGAGGCCCCGACACCGATCTGCGTGCCGGCCCGCGCCTCCCTCCTCTCGGGGCAGTACGCGCACAACGACGGTGCCCGCACCATCTCCGGCCCCCACGGCGGCTACCAGTCGTTCAACGAGAACGGCACGATCGCGACCTCGTTGCAGGCCGCCGGCTACGACACCCTCTTCACGGGCAAGTTCCTCAACGGGTACGGCGAGGACGGCACCGCCCACCAGGTGCCCCCGGGCTGGACCGACTGGCGGGCCACCATCGACCCGACGACGTACGGGTTCTTCAACCCCACCTTCAACCTCAACGGCAGGCTGTGGAAGTCGCACGGCTACAGCACGAACATCATCAGCCGCGAGGCCGACGCGATGATCGGGGCGCCGCAACGCACCGCACGGCCGTGGTTCGCCTGGGTGAACTATGTCGCTCCGCACTTCGGCGGCCCCATCGAGCCGGGCGACCCGCGTCGGGTCTTCGCCGGTACGTCGGCAGCCATCCCCACCACGGTGCCCGCGCCGCGCGACCGGGGCCGCTTCGCCGACGTACCGCTGCCGCATCGGCCCGACCTCTTCGAAGCCAAGCGCTACACCCGACTGCTGCCGTTCGACTCCCCGGCCCGGCGAGCGATGTCGGCCAACATGAAGCGCGCCCTGAGGATGGCCTACGACCAGCGCCTCGAAGCCGACCAAGGCGTCGACCGCGCCGTCGCGGCCCAGCTGCGCACGCTTCGGCGCACCGGGCAGCTCGACAACACGATCATCGTCTTCGCCTCCGACAACGGCTACGCCACCGGCGAGCACAACCTCAACGGCAAGCTGTGGCACTACGACGAGATCGTCCGCATCCCCATGATCCTGCGCGGCCCCGGCATCCCGGTCGGGCGCACCGTCGCGACACCGGTCACCAACCCGGACGTCGCGGCCACCATCATCGCCACCGCCGGTGCCCGACCGCAGCGGGTGCTCGACGGTGTCGACTTCCGGCCGTGGCTCTCCGCGCCGGACCAGGAGCGCGTCGTACCCCTCGAGGGGTGGCCGGTCACCAACGGCGACCACCGGCTCTACAGCGGCGTCCGCGTCGGCCCCTACACCTACGTCCGGCTCCGCCACCGACAGGAGGAGCTCTACGACCGCGCCGACGACCCCTACGAGCTGCACAACCTCGTCCACGTCCCCGCCGCCCGGTCGGTGCTGATGCAGCTGAGGGAGTACGACCGGGAGTTCCGCAACTGTGCCGGCGCGAGCTGTCCGCTGGCGTTCTACGCGGCGAGCTAGGGCTAGGTGGGCTGCTGCAGGATTCACCGGCTGGCCGGTGAAACCTGCACTTGGGGGGCAAAGCTTCACCCCACAACATCAGGTTTCACCGGCTGACCGGTGAAACCAACCGGAGCGCAGCGCCCCCGAGCACGGTTATCCACAGGGTCATCAGAGCCGGTGTAGCCGAAGGCTCGGCCGGGGATGAGTCGGACATGATGATTGAGCCTGACGACCCCCGGCTGATTCCCGTGCGGACGAGGAAGGGGCTGCTCGCCGACGGGTGGAGCGACCGCGCCATTGCGGCCGCCGTACGCGCGGGTGTGCTTCACCGTCTTCGGCACGGAACGTACGTCGATGCAGCCGCCTGGAGGAGGCTCGACGCGTCAGCGCAGCATGCGGTCCTGGCCCGTGCCGTCCTGGAGCGGGCGCAGACGGGATCGGTCATCTCGCACAGCTCGGCGCTGCCGTTCTACGGCGCCCCCGTCTGGGGCTTCGACCTCGACGAGGTGCACCTCACGCGTGAGGACCACAAGGCAGGGCGCCGGGAGGCGGGCGTGCGACAGCACCGAGGCCGGCTGGTTGAGGGCGACGTCGTGGACATCGACGGCCTCAAGGTGGCGTCGCCGACACGGACAGCGTTGGAGCTGACCACGTTGGGGTGCACGGAGGCGGCGCTGGTCTCGATCTGCTTTCTGCTGCATCAGGGGCTGACCACCGTCGAGCGGATGCGCGATCGGCTGCAGACCGAGATGGACCGATGGCCGAGCACCCTGTCGACGCGCGTCGCGCTGCGGCTCGCCGATCCTCGTATCGAGACGCCCGGTGAGGCGCGCTCGCTCCATCTGTTCTGGGCCCAGCGGCTGCCGATGCCCATCCCGCAGTACGAGGTGCGGGGACGCTCAGGGGAGCTGATCGGGCGGGTGGACTTCGCCTGGCCGGAGCTCGGGGTGTTCCTCGAGTTCGACGGACGGGGAAGTACGTCAGGTACCTGCGCTCGGGGGAGACGGCGGCCGACGCGGTGTTCCGCGAGAAGAAGCGTGAGGACCTGATCCGTGCCGTCACGGGCTGGCGATGCATCCGCATCACCTGGATCGACCTGGAGCACCCCGAGCGCACCGCAGCACGGATCCGTGCCGTTCTCGCCGGGCTGGCCGCCTGAACGCCTCCTACTTGATGGGCGATCCCTGATGTTGGGGGGCGAAGTTTCGGCCCACAACATCAGGTTTCACCGGCTGGCCGGTGAAACCAACCGGCAGCGCCTCACCGCTCCCCGTACAACGTCGTCCGCTCCCGCACCGACCGCCCGATGCCGCCGGCGATGTCGGCGAGCTCCGCGACGGTCTTGGCGGAGCCGTGCTCGGAGCCGGCCATGCGCGAGATGGTCTCCTCCATCAGCGTGCCCCCGAGGTCGTTCGCGCCCGCGGCGAGCATGAGCCGGGTGCCGTCGACGCCGAGCTTCACCCAGGAGGTCTGGATGTTGCGGATGCGCCCGTGGAGCATGATCCGGGCCATCGCGTGGACGGCGAGGTTGTCGCGCAGGGTGGGACCGGGCCGGGCGGCGCCGGCGAGGTAGATGGGCGCGGAGGTGTGCACGAACGGCAGCGGCACGAACTCGGTGAAGCCGCCGTACCCGCCCTCCAGCGCACGGTCCTGGATGCCGGCGAGCACACGAAGGTGGCCGACCCAGTGCCGCGGGTTGTCGACGTGCCCGTACATCATCGTCGAGGTGGTCGGAAGTCCGATCCGGTGCGCGGTGGAGACGATCTCGATCCAGGTGCGCGCCGGCAGCTTCCCCTTGGTGAGCACCCAGCGCACCTCGTCGTCCAGGATCTCGGCCGCGGTGCCGGGCAGCGATCCGAGCCCCGCCTCGCGCGCCTTGATCAGGAAGTCCTCGATGGAGAGCCCGGTCCGAGCCGTCCCGTTGACCACCTCCATCGGGGAGAAGGCGTGCACGTGCATGTCGGGCACCCGCCGCTTCACGGCGCTGACGAGATCGAAGTACGCCGACGCCGGCAGCTGCGGGTCGATCCCGCCCTGCATGCACACCTCGGTCGCGCCGAGGTCCCACGCCTCGGCTGCTCGGTCGGCCACCTCGTCGTAGGAGAGGGAGTAGGCGTCGGCATCGGTCCTGCGCTGGGCGAAGGCGCAGAACCGGCAGCCGACGTAGCAGACGTTGGTGAAGTTGATGTTCCGGTTGACCACATAGGTGACGTCGTCCCCCACCGCCTCGTGCCGGAGTGCGTCGGCCAACCTCACCACCTCTGCCAGCAGGTCGCCCTCGGCCGTCATCAGGGTCAGCGCGTCCTCGTCGGAGAGCTGACCGGGGCCCGTCTCGGCCGCGCGCAGCGCCGAGGCGCCCTCGGCGTGCAGGACGGCAGGCGCACCGGTCGCCGATGCGGCCTCACGGACCGCGTCCCAGTCGCCGTACACGCTGTCGAAGTCCTCGCGCCGGTCATGGGTGCGACCATCGGTGTCGATCGAGGCGTGCAGGTCGGTGCGGCCGACGGAGGCGAACCCGCCGTCCGGCTCCTGCCACGCGATCCCGGCCTGCGGCCGCACCTCGGGTACGGCGAGGCCGTCGGGGCCGGCCAACGCCGCCACATGGGCCGAGACGCGCGGGTCGAGCCAGGGCGTCCCGGCGAGCACGTACTCCGGATGCACGGTCAGCCGGGCCCGGAGCTCGAAGCCGGCCGTGCCGGTGAGCGAGCGCAGCCGCTCCAACGACGGCCACGGCCGCTCCGGGTTGACGTGGTCGGGCGTCAGCGGGGACACGCCGCCCCAGTCGTCGATGCCCGCCCCGAGCAGCAGGCGGCACTCCTCGAGGTCGACCAGGTTGGGCGGCGCCTGGATGCGCGCCTTCGGGCCCAGCACGAGCCGGGTGACCGCGATTGCGGCACGGTAGGGCTCGAGCGCGAGGTCGGCGGAGTGGCGCATGGCGGTGTCCGGCTTGGCGCGGAAGTTCTGCACGATGACCTCCTGGAGGCCGCCGTACTCCCGGGCGATCCGGCGCAGCGCGAAGATCGTCTCCGCGCGCTCCTCGAGCGTCTCCCCGATCCCGACCAGCAGACCCGAGGTGAAGGGGATCGACAGCCGGCCGGCGTCCTCCAGCACCCGCAACCGGACCTCGGGGTCCTTGTCGGGAGAGCCGAAGTGCGTGAGCCCGCGGGTCTCGAACAACCGCCGCGAGGTCGTCTCCAGCATCATCCCCATGGACGGCGAGACCGGCTTGAGCCGGTTCAGCTCCTCCCACGTCATCACGCCCGGGTTGAGGTGCGTCAGCAGGCCGGTCTCCTCCAGCACGCGGATGGCCATCGCCCGGACGTAGGCCAGCGTCGAGTCGTAGCCCCGGGACTCGAGCCACTCCTGAGCCTCGGGCCAGCGGTCCTCGGGCCGGTCGCCGAGGGTGAACAGCGCCTCGAGGCAGCCCAGCCGGGCGCCATCGGCGGCGATGGCCAGGATCTCGTCGGGAGACAGGAACGGCTCCCGACCCTGCCGTGCCGCCTGACTCGGCGTCTCGACGAACGTGCAGTAGTGACACCGGTCGCGACACAGCCGCGTCACCGGGATGAACACCTTCGGGGAGTAGGTGACGACGCCGGGGCGCCCGACCGCGGTCAGCCCCGCGTCGCGGACCCTGGCCGCGGCGGCGGTGAGCCGCTCGAGGTCCTCCCCGCTGGCGGCGAGCAGTGCCGTCGCCTCCGGTACGTCGAGGGCTGCTCCGCGCTCGGCGCGCGCAAGCGCCCGGCGTACCTGATGCGGGGTGGGGGTCTGCTCGGACATCTCCCTCACAGTAGCCCGCACGTGATTCAGGGGTCCGGAACCCCCACACGGTTCCGGACCCCTGAATCCGTCGGCCAGTCTGGCCGCTGACGCTGTCCGGATCCGGACAGCGTCAGCGATCGGTCACTTGACCTTGAGCTTGACCGTCTTGGTGAACCCGCCGAGCTCGGCGGAGCCGGCGTACGTCAGCTTGATCTTGTGCTTGCCCTTGCTGAGGTGCTTCTTCAGCTTCAGAGTGACAGTCCCGTTGCTGATCTTCGCGCTGCCGAGGAGCTTCTTGCCGTCGTAGATCTTCACCTTGCCGGGAGCGCTGGTGACGCCACCGAGCAGCAGCGTGAGCTTCTTGCTGCCCGCCTTGATGGTGGCGGCCTTGATGGTGCCGACGGTGGTCGGGACCTGGACGGTCGGCGGGGTGGTCACGGTCGTGGCCGCGATCGGACCGAAGGCGCTGGACTGCGCCGTGCTGTCGGCGTAGCCGTCCTTGTGCCCGGTGACCACAACGGCGATGCGCTTGCCGACCAGGTCCGAGGTCAGCGTCAGCGAGCTGCCGGTGGCCCCCGCGATGTCCACGAGGTCCGCGCTCTCGCCGTTGACCACGACCACGTCCCACTGGTAGCTCAGCGTCGTGCCGGTCGGCCAAGCACCGGCGACCGTCGCGCTGACGACCTGGCCGACGGTCGGCGTGCCGCTGACCGCCGCGCTTTCAGCGCCCAGCGAGGGCAGGTACGACGCCGTGACCGGCGCTCCGAGGAACCCGCCGTTGAACGACCGGATGCTGATGTCGTAGGCCTTGGTCGGGTCGAGGTCAGGGAACGTCGCCCGGTCGGTGCCGTCACTGTGGCCGGCGTCCCACGCCATGCTCGTCCAGGTATGGGACGGGTTGGAGTGGTCGGTGACGGTCACCGCGTAGCCGAGCGGGGTCGGGGCGTCGAGAACGCCGGTGAACTGGACGGCGAGGGTTGTTGCATCCTCGAAGGTCGCCGAAGGCGAGGTGGCGGTCTCCGTGGGCGTGCCGAGGGCATAGACAGCGGTCGGGCCGTCGCTGTCGTCGGCCGCGTCCCAGGGAGTTGCAACGAGGTAGAGGGTGTCGTTGGAGCCGGCTGCGGCGAAGACGTCGCCGTAGCTCGCGTCGGTCGTGGTGCTGGAACCGTCGAGCGTCGTCGCGACGCCATCCTTGATGGCGGTGATGCCGTAGGAGTTCGGCTCGATCGCCCACACGGTCGTACCGTCGGGCGACGCGGTCAGTTCGCTCGGCTCGTCGTCGAGCGGCACGAGGGTCTCGGTCTGGCTACCGCCGACGTATTGAAGCTCGGCCGAGTCGTCCGCGGTCTCGATCGCCGCGGCGACGACGCCACCTCCGAGCGACACGAGCGCGGTGGCAGAGCCATCGAGGGATGTGGTGCCGGTAACGGCGCCATCCCATGCGAGCGCTCGAACCGCATCCGTTTCCATGCTGCCGTCCCAATTAGTGACCGCGGCATCGATGGTGCCGTCATTCGCAACGGTGACTGCTGTCGCGTTGGTGCTGGTGTTGACGTCGTTGCCCGCACCCAGGTCGATGACGTCACCGGTCTGAGCGTTCGTCAGGTCGATCGGGAGCAGTTGGGTGTTCCCATTTCCGTCGCCGCCCACCACTGCGTGGCTGCCGTCAGCGGAGATGGCAGCAATCCCGTTACCGGGAGCGCCGGTGGTCTGAACGCTTGCATTGACGGAGTCCACGTTGCCGACGGCATATGAGTCGGCATCCGATGCAACCCCGCTGAGCAGGATGGTGCCGTCCCCAGCCACTGCCACCGCGTCTGGAGCGAACGACGTGTCGTCGAAGATCAGAGGGCCGTCCTGGGTGGTGGCGCCGCTCACGAGGTCGGTCGTGGCAACATCGACGACTGAGGAGTCGGTTGAGTCGATGGCGACCGTGTACATCTGGGTGCCGTCAGTGGAAAGCACGCTCGCCACGGACGCGACACTGCTGTCGGGCGTGAAGCCCAGGGGCGACGGCCACGCGGAACTCGCGTGCGCGGCGCCGGCGGAGCAGGCGATGCCGGTGGCGGTGAGGGCGGCCGCGGCGAGCCCGGCGTACAGCTTCTTCATGATCTTCCTT
>Ga0209796_10000248_pt1 | contig 48114 bp, 41 predicted proteins | sample AgamicOrSfrz_FD_187167 | JGI IMG/M metagenome (GOLD analysis project Ga0209796, IMG submission 187167) | Agave microbial communities from Guanajuato, Mexico - Or.Sf.rz (SPAdes) (version 2) | ecosystem: Host-associated > Plants > Phyllosphere > Phylloplane/Leaf | place: Guanajuato, Mexico...
CGGTCTTACCGTGATACTGGCGAATGTAAGGCAGCGCCTCGGCCAGAATTTCAGCCTTCAGGGTGGGCGCAATCTGCGAAAGGTCGGGAAGCTCGGACATGGCGGCAGGCTCGGGCACGGAACAGTTGAAACAAGGGCGAATTGTACAGGACTGGCGCACTGCAGCAGGGTTTTCGACACGCGCGGCGGCGGCGCGCAACGCCGCCGTTTGCGCCCTCTGCAACCGGGTTTGCAGCGCCATCCGACGACCAAGCGTAGCGCGCAACCGGCCCGCCTGTGAACTGGCCGAATGGACGACTCACGGTAGGACGCGAGCCGTGGCATCATTTCCTCGTCGATGCTCACGCGAGAACGTCTGCCTGTCATGAAAACGTCCGCCTCACGCCCACCAGGCAGCGCGCGTTGCCCGCGCTGCGGCAATGCGTTCGACTGTGCGATGCATGCCAAGCCGTTCGACTGCTGGTGCCGCGAAATGCCTCCGCTGCCGCGCGAGCGGCTTGACCCGTCGGGCCGTTGCCTTTGTCCCGAATGCCTCGCAGCGGAAATTGCGCGGGTGGCGCAGCCGGAGCCGGGAGCCGAATTGCCGTAAGCGCGTTGTGCAGGCAGTGAAGTCTGCCTGGCCGCTAGCGCGGCGCGGCGGCGTGCCGGGCCGCGAGTGTAGCCAGATCGCGGGCGAGCGCGGCGAGTGCCGGCTCCCATTCGGCAAATGCCGGCTGACGGTAGAGCGTCGCGCTGGGATACCACGGGCTGTCGCGCCGCTCCGTCAGCCACACCCAGTGTGGGTTCACGTCTAGCAACACCCACGTGCGCTGTCCGAGTGCGCCGCTCAGGTGCGCGGTCGAAGTACAAACGGTAATGACGAGATCCAGCGCGCTGACACATGCGGCGGTGTCGTCGAAAGTGACGAATTCGGCGGTGTAGTCGTTGATAGGCAGACCGGCGGCCCGCGCGGCGTTCACGTCATCGGCCGCGCCAGGTTGCAGCGAGTAGAACGCGACATTGCGCATGCCCGCGAAGTACTTCGCATAGCGTTCCCACCCGACACGGCGAAACGGATTGCGTTGGTGCGTGTGGCTGCCGGTCCATGTCAGTCCGACCTTGAGCCTGGGCTCGCCGGCAAACCGGTCGCGCCAGCGCCCGAGAGCCGCAGCGTCCGCGTGCAGGTAAGGTGTTGTGGCCGGTATGGTCGACTCGCGGGTGCCGAGTATGAGCGGCAAGCTCAGCAATGGAATCTCGAAGTCGAACGGCGGCAGTGTCTCGACGCCGCCGCCCGCCGAGTAATGATCGACATGGCCGCCCAGGCTGCGCACGAGCAGCTCGCCCATCTGCGGGAACGAGTTCCAGGCGAGCCGGCCGCCTTCACGATGCACGCGCTCGGCAATGAGCGGAATGTAGCGGCTGAACTGGAACACATCGCCCATGCCTTGCTCGCCCCACACGAGCAAGGTCTTGCCGGCGAGCGGCTCGCCGCGCCACGTGGGGGCGGGCAACGCAGGACGATTGCCGCGCAACTCCGTTGCACCGCTCCAGCGCGCTTCGTGAGAGAGCCAGCCGTTGGCGTGGTCGCCGCGCATCAGTTGCAGCATCGCGAGATTGGAGCGCATCGCTGGGTCAGCGGGGGCGAGCGCGCATGCCGTTTGCGCGGCTTGAGCCGCCGCGTCCCAGCGTTGCGCTTCACGCAACGTCAGCGCATAGTTGTTGTGCGCCAGCGGGCTGAGCGGCGCACAGTGCACGGCGCGCTCGCCGGCTGCGAGCGCGCGCGGCAAATCCATGTTCTTGCGGTAGGCGTCCGCCAGATTGATCCACGCGTTGCCGTCGGCAGGATCGTGCTTGACCGCTTCTTCTAACAGCGCGATTTGTTGATCCAGGTCAAGACCGGTGAGGGCAAGCGCGCCTGCTAGATTGCAGCGCAGGGAAGGCAACGCCGGATCTAGTGCGAGCGCGCGCTGATACGGAGCAACGGCTTCGCCGTGCCGGTCGGCCATCTGCAATGCGTAGCCGAGACGGAAATGCGCCAAGGCGTTGCGCTCGTCCAGTTGCGCAATAATGTCGGCCAGTTCAATTGCGTCGCCGTGGCGCTGCTGTTGGATCAACGCGTGCGTGAGGGAGGCGAGCGCGGTGTCGTCGAGCGAATGGAGTTGCGCGGCCGCACGAAGCGCTTTTGCTTCGAGCTCGCGCATGCCGCTACGGCGAGCTGAGGCGGCCTGCCGCATAAAATTAAGGAAAGCTGACGAGACGTCAGAGTTGACCATGGTTGATTGCAGCCGAACGACCGGCCCGCACGCTGACAAAGCGACTATGGTAGCGCCGCACTGCGGCCGCAGCATTGGGAAGCGTCTGAACGGGTAAACTGAAGTCATGCATCGTATAACCAATACCGGCCGCGTGAATCTCGGCCATCTGTTCTGGCTGCGCAGTCTCGCGATTATCGGGCAGTTGCTGACCATCGCATTCGTGCAGATTTTTATCGGCGTGCATTTGCCGTTGCCGGCCATGTTGCTCGTCATTGCGCTCGAAGTGATCTTCAACGCGCTCACCTGGTGGCGCGTCGCGCAGCAGCGGCCCGAGTCGAACATAGAGCTGTTCGGCCAGATCTGGGTCGATCTGGGCGCGTTGTCCGCGTTGCTGTTCCTCTCCGGCGGCACCACCAATCCCTTTGTTTCGCTCTATCTGCCTTCGCTTGCAATTGCGGCTGCCGTGCTGCCGTGGCATCTCATGGCCTGGCTTGCCGCCTTCGCCGTGGCCTGCTACGCGGTACTCGGTTTCGATTCGGTACCGTTGAATCTCGACAATCCCGCCAATCTGTTTGACTACTTCCGCGCCGGCATGTGGGTCAACTTCATGGTGAGCGTGGGGCTGATCGCGTGGTTCGTCGCGCGCATGTCGAGAGCCCTGCGGCTACGTGACGCAGCGCTCGGAGAAGCGCAGCAGCGCTTGCTTCACGACGAACGCGCGGTTGCGCTCGGGGTCCAGGCGGCCACCGTCGCTCACGAAATCGGCACGCCTCTGTCTACAATTGCGATGCTGTCCGAAGAACTGCGCGACGCGGCGCGCACAGACAAAGGGCTCGCGCCCTACAGCGCCGACCTCGAACTGCTCGAGCAACAGATGTCCCTGTGCACGTCGGCACTCGCGAGGTTGCGCAGCCGCGCAACGACCACCACGAATCGTCAGCCGGTGGACGAGTGGCTCGAATCGTTTGCCGACCAATGGCGCTTGCGCCATCCGCATGTGAAGTTCGAGCGGCTGGGCACGCCGCCCGCCGATGTCAGCCTTGACGACACGGTGGCCGTCAGCCAGATCCTGACGATTCTGCTCGACAACGCGGCGCGTGCGAGCCGCGATCACGTTACGCTGTCGTGCAGGTTGACGGCGCGCGGCGACCAGATCGAATTCGAAGTCTGCGACGCCGGCCCCGGCATTCCGGCCGCGTTGCGCGGCTCACTCGGGACCATGCCGGTGGAAAGCACGCAGGGCGGGCATGGTGTCGGCCTGTATCTGGCGTTTTCGGCGGCGGCGCGTCTGAAAGGATCGATCGAATTGACGGACGTCAATGCGGCCAGGCCGCGGGGCACGCGCGCGGTTTTGCGGCTACCGCTCACCGAGCGCAAAATTTCAGGCCCGGGCCGTCAAGGCGCCGCGCCATCCAACACGGAGAAACAGGCATGAGCGAAATGAATTTTCTGGTGATCGACGACGACGAGGTGTTCTCCGGCATCCTCGCACGCGGTTTGACCCGGCGCGGCTATACGGTGAGCGAAGCCCACAATGCGGACGAGGCGATCAAGCTCGCGAACCAGCAGAAATTCAGCCAGATCACGGTGGATCTGCATCTTGGCAATGATTCGGGCCTCACGCTGGTCGCACCATTGCGCGACCTGCAGCCCGACGCGCGCATGCTCGTGCTGACCGGCTATGCCAGCATTGCAACCGCGGTGCAGGCGGTGAAAGACGGCGCGGACAACTACCTGGCGAAGCCGGCCAACGTCGAAACAATTTTGTCTGCGCTGCAAAGCGAGGCGAGCGCGCTGCAAGCCGAAGAGGCGATCGAGCATCCAACGCCGCTCTCCGTTGCGCGCCTCGAGTGGGAGCATATTCAACGTGTGCTCGCCGAGCATGGCGGCAATATTTCGGCCACGGCGCGCGCGTTGAATATGCATCGCCGGACCCTGCAGCGAAAACTCGCGAAGCGGCCGGTTAAGCAGTAGGCGGCGCGTTGGCTGGCGCTTGAAGCTGCATTTAATTGCGGCTGTCGCAAACGCAAACGCAAACGCAAACGCCTCGCGCAGGCGTTCGCAAATACGCCGACGCCAAACAAAAACGGGCTCCCTTCTTCAGGCAGCCCGTTTCTGCTTCAGCGCTACTGCTTTACATCACAACACGTATCGCGACAGATCTTCGTCTTCCGCTACTTCGTTTAGCGCACGGTCCACATACGCCGCGTCGATCTGCACCGTTTTGCCCGAATGATTGCCGGCTGCGAACGAGACTTCCTCGAGCAGCTTTTCGATGACCGTGTACAGACGGCGCGCGCCGATGTTCTCAGTCTTTTCGTTCACCGAATAAGCAATCTCGGCGAGGCGGCGAATGCCGTCGTCGGCGAATTCCAGATGCACGTCTTCCGTTGCGAGCAATGCCTGGTATTGCTTGACGAGGCTCGCGTCCGTTGACACCAGAATCGACTCGAAGTCGTTCACCGAGAGCGAGTCAAGTTCGACCCGAATCGGAAAGCGCCCTTGCAGCTCGGGAATCAGATCGCTCGGCTTGGCAAGATGAAACGCGCCGCTCGCGATAAACAGGATGTGATCCGTCTTCACCATGCCGTACTTGGTGTTGATCGTGGTGCCTTCCACGAGCGGCAGCAGATCGCGCTGCACGCCCTGGCGCGACACCTCACCGCCGCCGGCTTCGCTGCGCGACGCAATCTTGTCGATTTCGTCGAGGAAAACAATGCCGTTCTGCTCGACGTTCTGCACGGCTTTCGTTTTCACCTCTTCGTCGTTGAGCATCTTGCCCGCTTCTTCGTCGGTGAGAACCTTGAGCGCTTCCTTCACCTTCATCTTGCGCCGCGTTTTCTTGCCGCCGCCGATGTTGGCAAACATGGAGCGGATCTGCTCGGTCATGTCTTCCATTCCCGGCGGCCCCATGATGTCCATGCCGACTTGCGGCTGCTCGACGTCTAGCTCGATTTCCTTGTCATCCAGCAGGCCTTCACGCAGACGCTTTCGGAATGTCTGGCGGGTGGTGCTGCCTTCGTCGGCGGTGTCCGCGGCGCTCGAGCTCGAGCCGAAGCCAACCGGACGCGCGCTTGGCAACAGGATGTCGAGAATGCGGTCTTCGGCCTGATCTTCGGCTTTGGTTCGCACTTTGCGCATTTCCGACTCGCGCGTCTGCTTGACCGAAATCTCGATCAGATCGCGCACGATGCTGTCCACGTCGCGGCCCACGTAGCCCACTTCGGTGAATTTGGTGGCTTCGATCTTGATGAACGGCGCGTCTGCGAGCTTGGCAAGGCGCCGGGCAATTTCCGTTTTGCCGACGCCGGTCGGTCCGATCATCAGAATGTTTTTCGGCGTGATTTCCTGGCGCAGCGGCTCTTCTACCTGCTGACGGCGCCAGCGGTTGCGCAGTGCCACGGCAACCGCTTTTTTCGCGCGGCCTTGGCCGATGATGTGTTTGTCGAGTTCCGAGACAATCTCGGCAGGGGTCATGGTGCTCATCGCGGGTCCTTACTCGATCGTCTCGATGACGCGGTTATGGTTTGTGTAGATGCACATGTCGCCGGCAATTTCCAGCGACTTCTCCACGATTTCGCGCGGCGACAACGCGGTGTTGTCCGCGAGGGCTTTGGCCGCAGCCTGCGCGTAAGCGCCGCCCGAGCCGATTGCGCAAATGCCGCCTTCGGGATCCAGCACGTCGCCGTTACCGGTGATGACGAGCGTGGTGGTCGCGTCGGCCGTGATCAGCATGGCTTCGAGCCGGCGCAGCATGCGGTCAGTGCGCCAGTCTTTCGCGAGTTCCACGGCGGCTCGCGTGAGGTTGCCCTGATGCTTCTCCAGTTTTGCCTCGAAGCGGTCGAGCAGCGAAAACGCGTCCGCCGTGCCGCCCGCGAAGCCGACCAGAACCTTGCCGTTATAGATGCGCCTGACCTTCTTGGCACCGCCTTTCATGACGATGTTGCCGAGCGTCACCTGACCGTCGCCGCCGAGCGCGACCTGGTCGCCGCGGCGCACGGAGACGATCGTCGTGCCGTGAAATTGCTCCATATGCGTTCCTCTTTGCAAAGCGGGTAGGACGCGGCAGCGCAATGCGCCACCGCATGAATGCCTGGAAGCGGACGGCGCGCGACGTGAAAAGTGACCCGGCTCGCGCGCTCGTGCAGCGCATGTCGGAATTATTTTAGGGCGCGCGCGGGCATATCAAGAGCCGGCAAATGGCATAGGACAAAAGAAAAAAGGCGCACGGATCACCGTGCGCCTCTCGACGAAGCAGCGTTGGGCGGCGCGGGGCCTTGGCCGCACCGCCGGCGTTCAGTCGCCGAACAGCTTCTGGCGCAGTTCGCGGCGCTCCTGCGCCTCCAGCGACAGGGTCGCCGTGGGCCGGGCGAGCAGACGCGGGATGCCGATGGGCTCACCGGTTTCTTCGCACCAGCCGTAGTCGCCAGAGTCGATGCGCGCGAGCGACTGCTGCACCTTCTTCAGCAGCTTGCGCTCGCGGTCGCGCGTGCGCAGCTCGAGTGCATGCTCTTCCTCGATCGTTGCGCGGTCGGCCGGGTCCGGCACGATTACGGTTTCGCGCAGGTTCTCGGTCGTCTGGCCGGCATTGCGGAGAATTTCCGCCTGCAGCTGTTCGAGCTTGTTCTTGAAGAAAGCGAGCTGATCCTCATTCATGTAATCCTTGTCGCTCATCTTCAGGATTTCGGCTTCGGTCAAGAGTCGTTTCGTCGTCATCTGGCTTACTTCTTCAATGTGAGGCAAAACTCTTACATAGTGCCCGCACTTTCGTATTGCCCGCAAGGCGCCTGGGACGTTGAGCACAGGGCTGGCACGGACGATGAACTGTCGTGACGCCGAAGCGCCTCACACCCCCTCGGGCGTCGCAACGCCAATGCGGGGCCGAACTCCTCTGGAAACCGGTTCTCAAATGCTCCTGAGGTATTTGCTCCCTGGCAGCGAACCTACTCAGGCTGCCGCGGGCATTGTCGGCGAGTTCCCCGGACAAGATTTTCCGGCGCCGCTTCAGGCCCGGCACGCAATACGTAATCACCGCGCACTGACCGGGCAAATCGTTCTCATTCTCCAGTGGGCACGTATTGTAACTGAATCACAATCCGGCGCCGCAACTGGTGGTAATCCCTCTGCGGCACACCGGTATCCCGAAAATATAACGCGCGAACGGGCAAAAAGCGATGGTTGGACAGGCACTAATACAGCAGGGTTTTCACGCGTTTTTCACACGTGTGCGCCAGCGCACATTTCGCGGAGGGCGCTTTGCCGCCGCGTGGTGCATGCTCGCCGGTTTACAGACTGCTTTGCGGCCCGCTTTACAGCTCACTCCGCAGCCCACTTCGCAGCCCACTTCCCAGCCAGCCCGGCAGCCACGCTCGCTGCCGCCGACTTTTCGCGGATCGTCGGCGCACCGCCATGCGATCCGCTAGGGATACGCTCAGACCAGGCAGGCGTCGAGGCCGTCGGTAATCAGGTCTTGCGGCAAGTCGATGCCGATAAAGACCATCTTGTTGGTCTTCTTCTCGGCCGGCTGCCATTTGGCCGCGAGGTCGCTGCCCATCATCTGGTGCACGCCCTGGAACACGACTTTGCGGTCGACGCCCTTCATATACAGCACGCCCTTGTAGCGCAGCAAATGCTCGCCGTAGATCTGCAGAATGCCGCCAAGGAAATCTTCCAGCTTGTTCGGATCGAACGGGCGGTCGTTGCGGTATACGAACGACTTGATCTTGTCGTCGTGATGCGCGTGATGATGATGGCCGTGGTGGTGCCCCTCATGGTCGCAATGGCCATGGTCATGATCGCAATTTGCGTGGTCGTGATCGTGGTCGTGCGTATGGCCGTGCTCGTCATGCGCATGAGCGTGGTTGTGCGCGTGTTCGTCCTCGGCGAGGAAGTCCGGATCGATCTCGAGCTTCGCATTCAGATTGAAGCCGCGCAGATCGAAAATCTCCTTGATGTCCGCATCGCCGAAATTGACCACCTTGATTGCCGCCCTGGGATTCATATGCAGCAGGCGGTGGCGCAGATCGGCGAGTTGCTGTTCGTCGACGAGGTCGGACTTCGTGATGAAAAGGCGATCGGCGAAACCTACCTGGCGCTGCACGACTTCGTGCTCGTCCAGTTGATGGTTCGCGTGCTTCGCGTCGACGAGCGTGATGATCGCGTCGAGCAGGAATTCGCCGGCGATCTGGTCGTCCATGAAGAAGGTCTGGGCGACCGGGCCAGGATTGGCGAGACCGCTGGTTTCGATCACCACGCGGTCGAAGTCCAGCTTGCCTGACTGCTTTTGCGCGGCGAGGTCGCCGAGTACGCGCGACAGGTCGCCGCGGATCGTGCAGCAGATGCAGCCGTTGCTCATCTGAATGATCTGCTCGCTCGTGTCCTGCACGAGGATCTCGTTGTCAATGTTCTCTTCGCCGAACTCGTTCTCGATCACGGCGATCTTCATGCCGTGCTTTTCGTTCAGGATGCGCTTGAGCAGGGTAGTTTTGCCGCTGCCGAGAAAGCCGGTCAGGATGGTGACTGGAATCATGTTGTTCGCCTGTTAGTCGTGAAACGATGCGTAATCGTATGCATGCGGGGTGCATGAGTTGGGCGCGGCGGCGTCGCGGCGCGCAGCCCGTCTAGCCGGTTATTGAAACATATCTGCCCGCGCGGCGCTGGCAGGCGGCAGCCGGAAAATGCCGCTGCGCCGTGCCCCAATGCGAAATAAACGTGAACTTATAGGCGATCAGGCGATTTGCAACAGCAGACCCTTCAGATATTCGCCTTCCGGAAACGCTGTCAGCAAAGGATGGTCCACGCCCGCGCCAAGCCGCTTGAGAATCCGCGCATCGACGCGCGCGTCCGCGGCGGCACTTGCCACGATTTTCTGAAACAGCTCGGGATCGATCGCGCCGGAGCACGAGTACGTGAAAAGCAGGCCGCCCGGGCGCAGCAGCTTGAACCCGGTCAGGTTGATGTCCTTGTAGGCGCGCGACGCACGGTCCACATGTTCACGCGAGGGCGCGAATTTCGGCGGATCGAGCACGATCAGATCAAAACGTTGCCCTTCGTCGTACAGGCGGCGCAGCGTCTTGAAAGCGTCCGCGTCGAGCCAGGCAGCGCGCTGTGCGTCAAAGCCGTTGGCCGCGACGTTCTGCTGCGCGAGTGCCAGAGCCTCGCCGGACGAATCGATCGACACAACCCGCTTTGCCCCGCCCTTGAGCGCCGCAAGCGAGAAGCCGCCCGTGTAGCAGAAGCAGTTCAGCACCTCGCGATCCTCTGCGAACTGCTGCACCAGCAGGCGGTTGTCGCGCTGGTCGACGTAAAAACCCGTTTTATGGCCGTTGCGCACATCGACGTGATAACGCACGCCGTTTTCACTCGCGATCAGGGTTTCCGACGGCGCTTCGCCCGCCAGCACGCCGGTGATCTGCTCGAGCCCTTCCTTCTGACGAATCGACACGTCGGAGCGCTCGTAGACGTTCGGACAACCCGTCGCGCCCACGAGCGCGGCGACAATAGCGTCCTTCCATGCCTCGACGCCCGCTGCCATGAACTGGCAGACGAGCTGGCTGCGCTGGCCTTCGTCTTCGGCGACGTAGTGATCGACGATCAGCCCCGGCAGGCCGTCCGCTTCGCCGAAAATCAGCCGCACGGCGCCGGTGTCGCGCACCATCGTTTGACGATGCGCGAGCGCGCGCTGCACGCGGCGCTTGAAAAAAGCATGGTCGATCGGCTCCGCTTCGTCGAAGCTCCACACGCGCGCGCGGATCTGCGAGTGCGGGCTGTAGGCGGCGCGCGCGAGAAACCGGCCGTCGTGCGCGCGCACGAGCACCGTCGCGCCGGACGCGGGATGGCCGTCGATACGGTCGATGGCGTTCGCATAGACCCACGGGTGGCGGCGCAGCAGCGATTTTTCTTTAGACGGTTTAAGCGTTACGGTATTCATGAGGTGTCAGCAGGGGCAAGAGGCCGCGCAACCGGCTGCGCGCGCGGCGGATGAAGCAAGGCGATGACGGTTGCGAGGCCGCCGAAGCGGCGTCAGTCGCGTTTTTTGGCGCGCGGATGCGCCTGATCGTAGACCCGCGCAAGATGCTGGAAGTCGAGGCCGGTGTACACCTGCGTCGCCGTGATGCTCGCGTGGCCGAGCAATTCCTGCACGGCGCGCAGGTCGCCGCTCGACTGCAGCACGTGCGTGGCGAACGAATGCCGCAACACATGCGGATGCACGTTGGCGGGAATGCCGGCGACCAGCGCGGCCCGCTTCACGCGCTCCCGGACCACGTTCGGCGATAGGCGATTGCCGCGCGCCGACAGAAAGAGCGGATGCGGATCGAGTCTGACCATCTGGTCGCGCACCGCGAGCCAGGCGTTCAGCGCTTCGAGCGCCTTGCTGCCGACCGGCACGATACGGCGCCGGTTGCCCTTGCCGAGTACTTCCACTTCCGCCGAATCGAGCTTTAGCCAACCGGCGGAGCGGTAGCCGTCGGCGTCGGCGAAACGCACGTCGAGGCCGACCAGTTCCGCAAGACGCAGCCCGGACGAGTAGAAGAGCTCGAGCATTGCGTGATCGCGCAAGCCTTCAGCCGAGGCGGCCGGCGGCGTTTCCATCAGGCGGTTCGCGTCGTCTACGGACAGCGCCTTGGGCAACGTCTTCGGCTGCTTCGGCGCGCGCACGGTGGCAACCGGATTGGCCGGCAGATCGACGCGGCCCGCGAGCCAGCGGTAAAACGCGCGCCATGCCGACAGGCGGTGGCTGATCGAACGCGCCGTGAGGCCGCCCGCGTGCGCGCGCGCCACGGCGCCGCGAATGTCGACCGCGGTGAGGCTCTCCAGCGGCCGGCCTTTCGCGAGCAGCCGCAATTCGGCGAGTTCGTGCGTATAGCCGCGCAACGTGTGCGCCGACAGCCGCCGCTCGTGTTCGAGGTTCGACAAATACGCGGCGATGAAGTCGGTTTCGGTCACGATGGGCGGTATGGGGCTGGCTGCTGTGGCTGGCTGTCTGTGGCTGTCGGCTGGGCGATGAAGGCAGCTGACGCGTGCGCTCGCCGGCTCAGCGCGGCAGCAAGCGGCTGAGCGCGGCGCTTGCCAGGGCGCCGATCTGCGTGAGGAAGTCCGTGGCCATGCCTTCGTGGAAGCGGCGGGCGTCCGCCGAGCCCATTACCAGCAGGCCGAAAACGGGAGCGTCTTCGCTGGCTTCGGGATCGCGCAACGCGAGCAGCGCAATCGATTCCGTTGCATGCGCCGGCTCGGGCGCAGCGCCGCCCGCCGGGTTCTCGTCCGGTGCCGCTGCAGCCGGGACCAGCCACTGCGCCGCCTCAAAGCCGGTGTTGGCGCCGCAGTAAGGCGCCGTCAGGCTGTTTGCGAAAATTCGCACTTCTTCGCCGACGTGACGCGCGAAATCCGCCTGCGCATATGACTCCGCGACGTCCCAGACGCGCAGCGCCGCCTGCGGCACGTCGAAAATCTCGCGCAGGCCGTTGGCGATGGTGCGCGGCAGCGCGTACGGATCGCGCTCCGCCATTACGCGGATCGTCCAGCGGTTGAACTTGGAGGCGATGCTGTCGTTCTCGTGGCCGTAGCGCAGCAGTTCGGCGAGACGGCGTTCGAGATGCTTGTTCTTGTCGCGCAGCATTTCCATCTGCCGCTCCTGCAGCGACACCGCGGCCTTGCCGTGTGGGTTCGCGAGCCGGATGGTCGCGAGCACTTCCGCGTGTTCGGCGAAGAATTCGGGGTTGGCGAGCAGATATTCGGCGACTTCGCGATCGTTCATGGTTTCGGCTAAAGGACTACAGGGGACGACGCCTTCATGCGACGCGTCGGTCAATGAATTAATAACGGTGCAGCACCGATTGAGCGGCCGGGTTCAATCGGCCTTCAATCTACCAGTTCTATTTCGCCCTGGAAAACGGTGGTGGCCGGGCCCGCCATCAGAAGCGGTTCGCTTTCCTGCTTGCTATCCCACGAGATGGTGAGCTTGCCGCCATGCGTATGAACCAGCACCGGCGAGTCGAGCAGCCCGCGCCGGATGCCCGCGGCCACCGCCGCGCACGCGCCCGTGCCGCACGCCAGCGTTTCGCCGGCGCCACGCTCATAGACGCGCAGTTTGACCTCGCTGCGGCCGACAATCTGCATGAAGCCCGCGTTCACCCGCTGCGGGAAGCGGGCATGGCGCTCGATCACTGGACCTTCGGCCAGCACTGGGAATGCTTCGACGTCGTCTACCACTTGCACTGCGTGGGGATTGCCCATCGACACGACCGAAATCCAGCGCGTGGTGCCGTTTACATCCAGCGGCCACAACGTGTCCGCGCCTTCGCGCCGGCCCTGAATACCCTTGGTCGCGAACGGCACGCGCTCCGGCTCGAACACCGGCGCGCCCATGTCGACGAGCACTTCGCCGTTTTCCTGCATGGTGAGCGTGATGGTGCCTTTCTGCACTTGCACGCGCACGCTGCGCTGATCGGTCAGGCCGCTGTCGCGCACGAATTTCACGAAGCAGCGCGCGCCGTTGCCGCAATGCTCGACTTCGCCGCCGTCGCAATTAAAGATGCGATATCTGAAATCGACGCCATCCACCGTCGGCTTTTCGACCAGCAGCAACTGGTCGGCACCGACGCCGAAATGCCGGTCCGCGAGCGCGCGCACCTGCGCCGGGCTCAGGTTGACCGGTTGGGTGTAGCCGTCGAGCACGACGAAGTCGTTACCCGCGCCGTGCATTTTGGTGAATTTCAGTTTCATCACGCTATTGTAAGTGACGCGCTTGCCGGTGAGCCGAACGCTGCTGCATTTGCGCGCGTGGCTGCTTTGCAGTTTTGACGAGGCGCCGGCCCAGCGCCTTGCCAACCTTGTTCAATAGACGCCCGGCACGCCCGGCGGCCGCGTTTTGAAACGCTTGTGGACCCAGTAGTACTGCTCGGGAATCGAAGGAATCTGTTCTTCAAGGAATGCGTTCATGCGCCGCGCGTCGGCGTCGTCGTCGCCGGTCGGGTAGCCGTCCCACGGCTTGAACACGCGCAGGCGATAACCCTTGTAGTTCGGCAGCACCTCGCCGATAAACGGCACGACTTGCGCATGCCCCACCTTCGCGAGCCGGCCCACTGCGGTCAGCGTGCAGGTGGGCACGCCGAAGAACGGCACAAAAGTCGAATTGCGCGCGCCGTAATCCATGTCGGCGCCCAGCATGACCGGCTTGCGCTCCCGCAGCCAGCGCAGCACGATGCGCGCGCTGTCCGCGCGGCTTGCCATATCCGCGCCAAACCGTGCGCGCGCGGCCTTGGCAACTTCTTCAAGCTCCGGATTCGACATCGGCTGATAAAGCGAACCGCATTGGCGCTTGAGCGAGTAATTGAGGAAGATCGAGCCCGCCTCGATACCCACGAAGTGAAAGCCGAGAAAGAGAGTGGGCGGCAGGTTCGGGTCGGTCAGATCGATTGCGCTGTCCACCTGGATCAGTTTCTCGAGCTTCTTCGCCGAGCCGAACCATTGCACGCTGCGCTCCAGATAACTGCGGATCGCGTGGCGGAAATGCTTCTGCGCGACTTCTTCGCGGCGCTCGTCGCTCCATTCGGGAAAGCACAGCTTGAGATTGGTGTGGACGATGCGCTTGCGCCGGCTCGGGATCTGATACAGCAGCCAGCCGAGTCCGTCGCCCAGACGCGCGACGAAACCATAGGGCAACAGGGCAAACAGTTTGAGCAGGCCGATCGCGAGCCGGGGGCCGAAGCGGCTCAGCATGCGCCCTCCGGGAAGGCGTTGCGCGCGGCCGGGTTCAGGAAAGCAGTGAAGTTGACGTAATACCGCACTCGTGAGCACTCTGTGACAATCATTGGAAGTCGCTATAATAAGGGCTTCGCCGAGTTAATAGACAACTTGCGGGGCGAAGCCAGGCGGTGCGGTCCACGTGATTCGCGCCGGCCGGTAAGGTAATCCGCTAAAGCGTCGCCGCTTCAGGCTCCCGAAGCTGGCTACGTGAATATCAACCGTAACCACAAAACAGGAGTCTGCAACGTGGCAAACGACTATCTCTTCACCTCCGAATCCGTTTCCGAAGGCCATCCCGACAAAGTTGCGGACCAGATTTCGGACGCGATTCTCGACGCCATCCTGTCGCAGGACAAATACTCGCGTGTCGCGGCAGAAACGCTGTGCAACACCGGGCTGGTGGTACTCGCGGGTGAAATCACCACGACCGCGAACGTCGACTACATTCAGATCGCGCGCAACACGATCAAGCGCATCGGCTACGACAACACCGACTACGGTATCGACTACCGCGGCTGCGCCGTGCTCGTCGCGTACGACAAGCAGTCGCCGGACATCGCGCAGGGCGTGGACCGCGCGCACGACAACAACCTCGATCAGGGCGCGGGCGACCAGGGTCTGATGTTCGGCTACGCGTGCGAGGAAACGCCGGAACTGATGCCGTTGCCGATCCACCTGTCGCATCGTCTCGTGGAGCGCCAGGCCAATCTGCGCCGCGACGGCCGCCTGCCGTGGCTGCGTCCGGACGCGAAGTCGCAGGTCACCGTGCGTTACGTGGACGGCAAGCCGCATTCCATCGACACGGTTGTGCTGTCCACGCAGCATTCGCCGGACATCGATCTGGGCACGTTGCGCGAAGCGGTGATCGAAGAAGTCATCAAGCCGACGCTGCCGGCCAATCTCATCAAGGGCGACATCAAGTTCCTCGTGAACCCGACCGGCCGGTTTGTGATCGGCGGCCCGCAAGGCGATTGCGGCCTGACGGGGCGCAAGATCATCGTCGATACGTATGGCGGCGCGGCACCGCACGGCGGCGGCGCGTTTTCGGGCAAGGATCCGTCGAAGGTCGACCGCTCGGCTGCATACGCCGGCCGCTACGTCGCGAAGAACATCGTGGCTGCGGGCCTGGCGTCGCGCTGCCTGATCCAGGTGTCGTACGCAATCGGCGTGGCGCAGCCGACCTCGGTCATGGTCAACACGTTCGGCACCGGCCGCGTGTCGGACGCCACCATCACGCGTCTCGTGCAAGAGCATTTCGATCTGCGTCCGAAGGGCATCATCCAGATGCTCGATCTGCTGCGTCCGGTCTACGAGAAGAGCGCAGCTTACGGTCACTTCGGCCGCGAAGAGCCGGAATTCACGTGGGAAGCTACGGACAAGGCGCTGGCGTTGGCCGAAGCCGCCGGCACGGAGCCGGTCGCCGCATTGGCGGACTAACGAAAAACCCGCCGCTTGTGTAGGGCGGGGTTTTTGCAAACCGGACAGTCAGACTGACTGAAACGGCCCGATCGGCTTATCGCTGATCGGGCCGTTTCTATTGGCTCGTCGTTTCGGCGTGTACATTGTTCCGCTGCGCATTGCGCCTCGCCAGGTCGAATCGACGCGGCCCGTCACATCAGGAAATGCCAGGAAACGTTACACCGCGCCGGGCCATGCACGTGCAATGCACAGGCGCATTGCCGTGACGCTACCGGTTGCGCTTCCTAGCGCGTCGCGAAGGCGAACGCGAACCAGCCCGTGCTGCCGCTCGTCGACATGCGACGCGGCCGGCGGCTCGCGCTCTGCGACCGCGTTGCGACGGACGCGCGCGGGGTCGTTGCCAGACGCAGCGGCGTGGGCTTGCGCAGCAGCGTGCGAAGCGACAGGCGGCGTGCACCGCCGCGCGTACGCAAAGCAGAGAAAAAAGAGTTGAACCAGGTGCGAATGCCGTCGACTGCTCTTGCGTCGCGCCATTGTTCGCCGAGGGCACGCGTGCGCGTGGCGTGATGACGCAGCGCGCGCACGACGTGGCGGCGTGCCGGACGGGCCGCTTTCAAGGCGGCGCGAGTAAAACGGGTGCTCAGGAGGGTATGCATGGCTTTACAGGTAGGCAGCGTGTCGCGCATTGGGACGTGCGCCAGTAGTAGCACCAGGCGTGCCAATGGCGGTCTCTCGACGGACGACGCGTAAGCCCGAAACTGAGTGAGGAACTGCGCGATGAAGCACGCCGGGATGGATCGCGCCTTCGGGCTGCAAAGCCCCGGAGACGCAAAAGCAGGCGGGAGTAGCGATCAACATGCGTGCAGACTACACACGATTCATGACGTCTGAAAGTCGGTTTTTACCCTGCGAATACGGGTTTTCACCGACCCGCGCGGCGCCTGCGGCCCGAACTGACGCCTGTTGCCGCAGCACGATCAGCGTGCGCCGCTGCACAGCCCACGTGCGGGCGCAGGCGTGCGCCGCATGCAATTAGTGCGTCGCATGGGGACCTACATCAAAGCTCTGACGAAACCGGACGGTGAAACAGCAGGCGGTATGATCGCGCCCGTTTTACAATCGAAGATCGGTTAGTCGACGGTCACGGAACACCATGTCACTCCATTCGAAGAAAGAGCAGATCCACACGCTGCGTGAGCAGGGCTTTGTCGTCGTGCCCGGCCTTGTGTCGGCAGAGCGTTGCGAGCAAATGAAACACGTCGCGCAACGGCAGTTGGAGGAAGCCGCCGCGCCGATCGAATTCGAGGCGGACTTGCAATATCCCGGTGCGCCGTCTTCGAAACTCGCGCCCGGCGGTCATACCGTACGGCGCTTGCTGGACGCATACGGGCGCGATCGCAGTTTCGCGCAGTGGGCAACTGCGCCTGAAATTCGCGGCTGGATGGAGTTGTATTTCGGCGAAGAGCCGCGCCTCTCCCGCGCGCATCACAACTGCATGATGACCAAGCACCCGGCGTACGGCAGTCTGACCGGCTGGCATCGCGACGTGCGTTACTGGTCGTTCGAGCGCGACGATCTGGTTTCGGTGTGGCTTGCGCTCGGCAATGAAACTGTCGACAACGGCGCGCTCTGGTTCGTGCCGGGCTCGCACAGCGCCGCCTTCACGGGCGAGCGCTTTGACGAGGCCAAGTTCTTTCGCTCCGATCTCGAAGAAAATCAGGCGTGGATTCGCGCTGCGGTATCGCCCGAACTAAAGGCGGGGGACGTGGTGTTTTTCCACTGCAATACGCTGCACTCCGCGGGCAAGAATCTGAGCAATCAGGTGAAGTTCTCGCTGGTGTTCACCTATCACGGCGCGAGCAATGTGCCGTTGCCGGGCACGCGTTCGGCAGCGAAGCCTGAAATCGCTTTCTGATTCATACAACTGATGCTTTGCGGCGGCGTGTTGCGCGCACAACTCGCGCGGGCGCGCAACGCCGCCGCTTCATGCCGAGCGCTTAGCGCTTGCGCCCCGACAACGCCATGCCCGTAATGCCTGCGAGCGTGGCCACCACGCCGCCAACAATCAGCATGATTGCCTTGTTCGACGGCGAGCCTGTGAAGACGCGCGACACGTCGCTGCTGACCGAATTGAAAGCCTGCCCGCCGAAGTACAGCAGCAATACGCCGCCGACAATCAGCGCAATTGAAATCGCCTTCGTCATGTAACGCTCCCTATGCTTGACCGCGCAAAGTGTAGGGGACGTGAAAGCCCTCGTCCATCCTGTGCGACGTGCTCTGCAGTTGGCGCGTCGATTGGCTACCATAGCGGTCTGACCACCTATAACAACGAACCCACAGCAGCGCGCCTCCCGCAGCATGCGATTGCCCCATGCCCGAGATCACCGGGCGCCATCATCATCAAGGACATCAGCAATGGCTTACGAAGCAGCCTCAGATCGCTATTCGGACATGCAGTACCGCGTGTGCGGCAAGTCGGGCCTCAAACTTCCCGCGCTGTCGCTCGGCTTGTGGCACAACTTCGGCGACACGACACCGCTTTCCACGCAGCGCGAAATTCTGCGCGCCGCGTTCGACCTCGGCATCACGCATTTCGATCTGGCCAACAACTACGGGCCGCCGTACGGCAGCGCCGAGACCAACTTCGGCCGGCACTTCAAGGACGACTTCAAGCCCTATCGCGACGAACTGCTGATTTCGTCGAAAGCCGGCTGGGACATGTGGCCAGGCCCCTATGGACAAGGCGGCGGCTCGCGCAAGTACGTGCTCGCGAGTCTTGACCAAAGCCTCAAGCGCATGGGACTCGACTACGTCGACATCTTCTATTCGCATCGCTTCGACGCGCATACGCCGCTCGAAGAAACCGCGGGTGCATTGGCGAGCGCCGTGCAGCAGGGCAAGGCGCTGTACATTGGCATTTCGTCGTACTCGGCGAGCAAGACACTCGAAATGGCGAAGCTGCTTGCCGAATACAAGGTGCCGCTGCTGATCCATCAGCCCGCGTACAACATGCTCAATCGCTGGATCGAACGCGAGTTGCTCGACACGCTCGAACAGGTCGGCGCGGGCACGATTGCCTTTACGCCGCTCGCGCAAGGTCTGCTGACAGGCAAGTATCTGAACGGCGTCCCGCAGGACGCGCGCGTGAACAAGCCCGGCGGCGCGTCACTGAAGCAGGAGCATTTGAGCGCGGAGAATATCGAGCACGTGCGCAAGCTGAACGAAATTGCGCAGCGTCGCGGCCAAAGCCTCGCGCAGATGGCGCTTGCATGGGCGTTGCGCGATCCGCGCGTGACCTCGGTGCTGATCGGCGCGAGCCGCGCGGACCAGGTGCGCGAAAACGTCGGCGCGTTGCGGAACCTCGCGTTTTCGAAAGAGGAACTGGCGGAGATCGACCGCTACGCGACCGAAGGCGGCATTAACCTGTGGGAGAAACCGTCGACGGATCAGGCGATCTGACTCCGGCGACGCTGCCGCCTCACGAATGAAGACAAAGCCGCCGTCAAGGCGGCTTTTTTTCGCCAGACGCTAGACGAGCGCGGGCAAGCCTTCCACCAGCACCACCGCGAAGACGACACCGAGCAACGCACCCAGCACGCGCAGCACGTTGTGCCGCAACTCGGTCTTGCAAGGCAGCGCGCCGACGAACAGAGCCCCGGCCAGCGCCATCGGAATGACCAGAATGAAGTCACCAATCGTGAAGTAGGTCGTCATACTCGTCTCCATTTATTTTCGCAGCGAAAGCAGCGGCTCCGATTGAGCTGTGTGCTGCCAACGCCCGATTCGAGTATAGGTGACGCCACAAGCGCCGTAGCCGTGTGTCGAGCTTCGCCGGCGCCGCTTCGCAAACCGTTGAAGCTAACGCCCGCAAGGCTCGCAACGGTTATCGCGGTGCAGCAAAAAGGCACCGGAGAAGTGAAGCGTTTGCTTACGCAGCCCTTACTTTTTATGGACTTTTCGAATCGCCGGGCACTCGCCACCGTGCCGCAGTCGCCGCGGGTTCGGCTCAACCGTGAGCCGGGTCGAGCCGGCCCAATCTGAGCGCCGCCATCATGCCGATGACGAGCAGCGCGGCCACGAGTGCGGCCACGCCGCTCCATCCGAAACCGGCCCACATGTGGCCGCCATATGAGCCGACCACGCTCGAGCCGATGTAGTACGCGAGCAGGTAAAGCGCGGCCGCCTGGCCCTTGGCCTCTTTCGCAAGACGCCCGACCCAGCCGCTCGCCACCGCGTGTCCGGCGAAGAATCCGAACGTCACGCACGCAATGCCGCTGACAATCGCCGCGAGCGCGCCCAATGTGGTGAGCGCGAGCCCGGCGCCCATCAGCAGCAGGCTCGCCGCGAGCACGCGGGCGCGCCCGAAGGTGTCGGCCATGCGCCCGGACCACGGCGACGCGATCACGCCCGTCAGATACACCACGAAAATCGCGCCGATCTCGGTTTGACTCAGGCGGTACGGCGGCGCGAGCAGCCGGTAGCCGATGTAGTTGTACAGCGTGACGAAGCTGCCCATCAGCACGAAGCCGAGCAGAAACAGCAACGGCAAGCCTGGCCGCGTGAACTGGCGCAACAGCGCGCTGCGGTGGTGCGTGAAGCCGAGTCCGCGCCGCGGCACGAAATGGCGCGACGGCGGCAACAGCGCGCGAAACGCGAGCATCGACAGAAGGCCGAGCACGCCGATCGTGCCGATGGCGACGCGCCACGAGAACAGATCGGCGACCACGCCAGTAATCACGCGCCCCGCCATTCCGCCGATTGCCGTGCCGCCGACATACAGACCCATTGCGAGGCCGAGACCGTCTGGGTGCACTTCTTCAGCGAGATAGGCCATGGCGACGGCCGGCACGCCGCCGAGCGCGAGACCTTCGAGCGTGCGCAACACGAGCAACTGGTGCCACTGCGGCGCAATCGACACGCCGATGGTCAGCAACGCCGAAACGGTCAACGACATTGTCATCAGCTTATGACGGCTCCAGCCTTCGGAGACGAAGCCCGCCGTGAAAATGGAGAACGCAAGCGCCGCTGTCGAAAGCGAGACGGTGAGGCTGCTCTGCGCAGGCGTCACGTTGAACGCCGAGGAAAACGACGGCAACAGCGGCTGCACGCAGTACAGCAATGAAAACGTCGCGTAGCCCGCAAACAGCAGGGCGATGCTCGCGCGCCAGTAGGCGCGGGTGCCACGTTCAAGGTAAGGCGTTTCGGATGCGTTGGGCACGACAGGAAGAACCAGGACGAAATGCGAAAAGGCCGAGCGCAAAACGGCCGCGAAGTCAGAGCACTGTGCAGTATCCGTGCGGTATCGTCATGACGGATATTCGCAAGACGCCGCGTGCGCAAAGCAGTTAAGGATACGCTGAAAATTGCGCTGCCGTGCGCGAAGACACATGAGTGGTGCGCAAGCGCACCGTTTTTGATGTCTGCGCCCGGCAGGGTTTATGATGGTCTCGTCGCGGCGCCGCGCGTCGTGACGAATCCGCGGAAACAACGGGTGAAACGCCCTGAGTTCCCGCTATCAAGGGCCCCGCAAAACGGGAACAATGACTCGAAGCTCTTACGCGTATTCACGCGCAGCAGTTTGGGTGCGTACGCAACGTTACCGGCGAAGCGGCGCTTTTATCATCACCTTGACCGGCATGAATTCATAAAGCCGGCTATGGGAGAACGGGGAAACATCATGCAAATCGGTTCCATTGTCCGATCGGTGCATATCGCCGTGCCACAAGGCGCGCGCGGAATCGTCATGCGCATTCTCGGCGACATGGCCATGGTGGCGTGGTATGCCGGCGAGCCCGGTGCTTCGCCGCAACTGAACACTGAACCCTTTTTTCTCGAAGACCTGATCGACACTGGCGAACTGGTGCGTCCGTCGAGCGCGCAGATGCATTAACGCGGTCGCGACTTCGCGCGTCTGCCGTTTGTCTCGCAGACGCGCGCCGCAACTCGCGCCGCAACTCGCGCCACACTCGTCTTTGACGGCCGCGCGGCGCACAATGCGGGCATGAACGACATTCTCGATCCACAGGACGGCGCCGCGCGCACCGTGCCTTTCGCCCGGCTCCAGCCGGAACTCGTGCTCGATGCGCTCGACAGCGTGCTCGCCACAGTCGGCGTGCGCACCGACGGGCGCATGCTGCCGCTCAACAGCTACGAAAATCGCGTGTATCAGGTGGGCGTGGAAGACGGGCCGCCGGTGGTCGCCAAGTTCTATCGTCCGGAGCGCTGGAGCGACGCCGCCATTCTGGAAGAGCATGCGTTCGTCGCCGAACTGACCGCGCGGGAAATTCCCGCCGTGCCGGCGCGCGCCTTCGAAGGCCGCACGCTGCATACATTCGAGGGCTTCCGTTTTTCAATTTTCGAGCGCCGTGGCGGACGCGCGCCGGACCTCGACCGTCGCGATACGCTGGAGTGGCTTGGGCGTTTTATTGGCCGGATTCATGCAGTCGGGCAGACGCAGAACTACACGGAGCGTCCTGCGCTCGACATTCAGACTTTCGGCTACGAGCCGCGCGATTTCCTGCTTGCGCACAGCTTCATTCCGGGTGACGTGCGCGACGCCTGGCAGACCGTTGTCAATCTCGCGCTGGAAGGCGTCGAGCGCGCCTTTGAGCGCGCGGGCGAGATCCGCACGCTGCGCATGCACGGCGACTGTCATCCGAGCAATGTGCTGTGGACCGACGCAGGGCCGCATTTCGTCGACTTCGACGACAGCCGCATGGGCCCGGCCGTGCAGGACTTGTGGTTGCTGCTGCCGGGCGAGCGCGCCGAGGCGTCGCGTGCGCTCGGCGATCTGCTCGCGGGCTATGAAGACTTCTGCGACTTTGAGCCGCGCGAGCTGCATCTGGTCGAAGCGTTGCGCACGCTGCGCCTGATCCACTACCAGGCGTGGCTCGCGCGTCGCTGGAACGATCCGGCGTTTCCGGCGGCGTTTCCCTGGTTCAACACCCAGCGGTATTGGGAAGACCGCATTCTCGAAATGCGCGAGCAGTTGGGCGCAATGCAGGAAGGGCCGCTGTGGCCTGTTTAGATTGAGCAAACCCGCCAATTGTGTAATGATAGCCATTCTCAATTGAAGGGCATCGCCAGCTTCCTGTCACATTTCTCCTCCTCTGTGACTGCCAGCCAGCCCGTCAACGGGACGGTTCCGGGCCGCAAGCCGGAGCTGTCCACTCTCCCTTTGTGAATTCCTCCGCTGCCGGTTTGCGCGCGCTGCAGGTCCGCGCGCGGCGGCGGTTTTAACCTGCAGCACCGGAGCATGATGTGAACGCGCCTGATTCAATCGATATGAAACCCGCTGCCGATGGCGCCTCACGCTACGTCGTCCATGACGAGCCGCCTGGCCGTCATCTGATGGACGGTGCCGAGCAGGCAGCGCGTCGTCAGCGTTCGCGGCGCGCGAATTTCATCAAGTGGCTGCGCAAGGTGCACGGTTGGGTCGGCTTGTGGGGCGCGGTGCTCGGACTCATGTTCGGCGCGACCGGCTTTCTGCTGAACCATCGCGCGGGTCCCATGAAGGTGCCGACGGGCCAGCCACAAGTCGAGGAATTGCAGATGGCCGTGCCCAACAAGCCATTCCATTCGCCGATGGACATGGCGAAGTGGCTCAAGGGCGAGCTGAAAATCGACGGCAAGCCAGGCAGGATGAAACGCGAGCCGGCGCATCCGGTGGCATGGGGCGATCGCAGCACGATTCAGCCGGAGTTCTGGCAGGTAGGGTTCGCCGCGCCTACGCAGACCGTGCAGGCGGAGTACTGGGTCGGCAACGGTTTCGTCGCGGTCAAGCGCACGCAAAACAGCTTCCTCGCGACGATGACGAATCTCCACAAGGGCACGGGTTTGAGCATCGGCTGGATGCTGCTGGTCGACACGATTGCCGGCTCGTTGATCCTGCTCTCGCTGACGGGCGTGCTGCTGTGGACCGAACTGAACAAGCGCCGTGTAGTGGGCGTCGCCCTGGTGGGCGGATCAATTATCGCCGCCGTGGCGTGCGGTTTGATGTGAGCGGCAGTTTCGCGCGGAGCCTTCACGCCTGCTAGACGCTGCAGGCCGCACCGCCCGCCGAGGCGGCAATTTCCCGCGCCGCTTTGGCGCCTTCCACCTGAATCAGCGTGGGCAGCGAAACGCCGTTTTTGGCCGCCGTCACTTCCGCGAGAATGGACACGGCAATCTCCGGCGGCGTGCGGCTGCCGATATAAATGCCCACCGGTCCATGCAAACGGGCCAGCTCCGTTTCGCTCAAATCGAACTCCTTGAGCCGCTCGCGACGCGCCTGGTTGTTGCGCCGCGAACCCAGTGCGCCGACATAGAACGCCGGTGTCTTGAGCGCTTCCATCAAGGCGAGGTCGTCGAGTTTCGGGTCGTGCGTCAGGGCAATCACCGCGCAGCGTTCGTCGAGCTTCATGTCGAGCACGGTGTCGTCCGGCATGGTTCGCACGATCTTCGTGCCGGGAATGCTCCACTCTTCCGTGTACTCCTCGCGCGGATCGCACACGGTGACCTGATAGTCGAGCCCCACGGCAATGTTGCACAAATAGCGCGACAACTGCCCGGCGCCGATCACGAGCATCCGGTAACGCGGGCCATGAATCGTCAGGAGGCGCTCGCCGTCGAAATGCACGCCGTCGGTGGCGAGCGCCTTGTCGAGCCGCGCCACGCCCGTTGTCATGTCGAGTTCGCGGGCAACCAGCCGTCCCTCTTCCACCGCAGCGCAGAGTTCGGCCATGCCGCTTTGCGGTGTCAGCGGTTCGAGCACCAGTTGAATCGTGCCGCCGCAAGGCAGTCCGAAGCGATGCGCTTCTTCAGCGGTAATGCCGTATTTCACCGCCTCGGGCCGCGTCTGCTCGATACCCTGCTGGCGCACGCGATCGATCAGATCGTCTTCGATGCAGCCGCCCGAGACGGAGCCGACCACGAGCCCGTCGTCGCGCACGACGAGCATCGCGCCCTCGGGCCGAGGCGACGAGCCCCATGTCTTGACCACCGTCACTAGCAGCGCGCGATGTCCTTCCTCGAGCCAACGTGCGCTGGACTTCAGGACTTCGAGATCCGCGCTGTCCATGATTTCTTCCCTTTCGTTGCTTCGCCGCCGGACTCGTTGTCCGCGGCCTCGGTCGATGCAGTATTGTGCCCCGCCGCGCCGTCGGCTGCAGTGCCGCCGGCATCCCCCGCGCCGCCTGCGTCCCCGGCCTGAGCAGTGTCCGTACCGCCGCTCGCGCCGACCTGCGCGCCGAAGCGCTTGAAGAATTCGCCGGCGATCTTGCGCGCCGCACCGTCGACGAGCCGCGAGCCGATTTGCGCGAGCTTGCCGCCGACCTGCGCGCTCGCCGTGTAACTGAGCTTCGTGGACGCCTCGCCGTCCGCTTCTAGCGTGACGCGCGCGCTGCCCTTGGCGAAGCCGGCCGCGCCGCCCTGGCCTTCGAATACGATGTTGTACGCGTTCGGCGCGTCGATATCGGTGAGCTGCATGCGCCCCTTGAAGCGCGCCTTGACCGGGCCGACTGCGGCGCTGAGCGCGACCAGATACGCGTTCTCACCGTCCGGATCGATGCTTTCGCAGCCCGGAATGCAGGCGCGCAAAACCTCCGTGTCGTTCAGCGCGTCCCACGTGCGCTGCTGCGAAACCGGCAGCGTATGAGTTTCGGTCAGTTCCATGAACGTGCTCCTGCGGTTGGCATGGCAAGCACGCCCGGACGCGGCGCGCGCGCGAGTTGCGCGAAGTCGCGGCCGAACGCGGCCAGGGTCTCAAGGTTATGAACCGGGCGATGCGCGTCGACATACGGCAGGATCGCCTGTACGCCGCGCGCCTTCGGTGAAAAGCCGCTGAAACGCAGCAGCGGATTGAGCCAGACGATTCGATGTGCGAAGCGCCGCAAGCGTGCCATTTCGGTGTCGAGCACGTCGATCGCTTCGCGATCGAGGCCATCGGTCACGAGAAGCACGGTCGCGCGCCCGGCCAGCACGCGCCGCGCCCAGCGTCGGTTGAACTCGGCAAGCGTCGCGCCGATGCGCGTGCCGCCCGACCAGTCGAGAACCTGTTCAGTGAGCGCGGCAATTGCCACGTCGGGATCGCGCTCGCGCAGCCAACGCGTTGCATTGGTGAGCCGCGTGCCGAACAGAAAGACCTGCAGGCGTTCGCGCGAGTGAACCAGCGCATGACAGAAATACAGCACCGCGCGCGAATAACTGCTCATCGAGCCGGAAATGTCGAGCAACAGCACGAGCGGCGGCTTGCGCTCCACCACGGCGCGATATTTCCAGACCGTCCAGTCGCCGCCCGCGCGCACCGCTTGCCGCGCGCTCGCGCGCAAGTCGGCATGGGTGCCGTGCGATGCCGCTTTCAGGCGGCGCGTCGGCTCCTTCGCGAGCGGCAGACGCTGGGCGCGAATCAGATGACGCAGCGTGCGCCATTCATCCGCGGACAGGGTGTCGAAATCGCGGTGACGCAAGCGTTCCTCTGCACTGAACGTGATGTGCGCGCGCAGTTCCTGCTGCTCGGTTTCCTGCGGTTTTTGTGTGTGCGGGGAGGGCGGCGCGCGCACCGCCAGCGCGTCGGCGAGACGGTTGTTGCGTTTGGGCGGCGGCAGGCCGTCGCGGACTTTCGGCAGGAGCAGCGCCCGCAGCTTGCCTTCCCAGTCCGGATCGCGCCAGAAGAGTTCGAACGCGGCGTCGAACAGTTCGCGTTCGCCGGGCGCCGAAACCAGCGTTGCCGCAAGTGCGGCACGCACGTCGTCGCGGCGCGCGAGGTCGATGTAATGAAGGGCGGCGAGCGCGTCGACGGCATGCGCGGGCGACATGGGCAGGCCCGCACCGCGCAGCACGCGCACAAAATGCACGACGTTGCGCGCAAGCGTAGGCGTGCCGTTTTCCGGCGATGCCGCGAGTGGCTGCGCGGCGTTTGCGTGGCCTTGCGTCGGCAAAGTGTCGCCGTGGTTTGGGTTGTCAGCGCGAGTGGGCGTCGTCATGCTCGCTATTCCGGAGCGGCGAGGCACTGCGCGATCTGCGCCGCGTCGACTCGTGCGAGATCGTCCTGGTACTTGAGCAGCACGCCGAGCGTGTTCTGCACCGACTGCGGATCGAGCTCCGTCACCGAGAGCGCCTCGAGCGCGCGGCACCAGTCGATCGTTTCTGCAATGCCCGGCGCCTTGAAGAGATCGATGCCGCGCAGCCGGTGCACGAAATCGACCGCGCGCCGCTGCAATTGCGCCGACGTTTGCGGCGCGCGGGCGGCCACGATCTGCAGTTCGCGGTCGCGATCCGGATAACCGATCCATTGATACATGCAGCGGCGCTTCAACGCGTCGTGTACCTCGCGCGTGCGGTTCGAGGTCATGACCACGAGCGGCGGCTGCTCCGCGCGCACCGTGCCGTACTCGGGAATCGACACCTGGAAGTCGGACAGCAGTTCGAGCAGGAAGGCCTCGAACGGTTCGTCGGCGCGGTCGATTTCGTCGATCAGCAGCACGCGCCGCGCGCCCGGATGATTTTCGTCGGGCAGCAGCGCTTGCAGCAGCGGGCGCTTCAGCAAGAATTCGCCGCGATACAAGGTGTCGTTATCGGGCCGCTCGCCGGCGGCCTCAGCAAGACGCAACGCCATGATCTGCCGCGGGTAGTCCCACTCGTAGAGCGCGCTCGCGGTGTCGAGTCCTTCGTAGCATTGCAGCCGCAGCATCGACGTGCCGAGCATGCCCGCCGCTGCTTTGGCAAGTTCGGTCTTGCCGACGCCCGGCTCTCCTTCGACGAACAACGGACGCTCCATGCGCAGCGCGAGATACAACGCCGTCGCCAGTTCGCGGCTCGCGAAATAGTTTTGGGCGGCGAGTTGCGCGAGGGTGTCGTCGATTGAAGCGGGGTGCATGGCGTTCCTGAATCTGCGCGATCAGCGACGCGCTTGAGCGACCGCAGCCGGCGCGAGCGAGCGGGCCCGCGTCGGCTGCCCATACGAAGGATGGCTAACTATTTGCCTTTGCCACCGCGCGTGCCGCGAGTACCGGAATCAGATGCGCACGATATTCCGCGCTCGCATGCATGTCGTCGTTCAGGTTCCCGCCGGCGAGGCTGACCGCGCGCGCGGCCTCGGGCGTGAAATTCGCCGACAGCGCGCTTTCCAGTTCGGGTACACGGAACACGGAAGCCGCCGCGCCCGTCACCGCGACGCGCACGCCGCTCGCGAATTTCGCAACGAACACGCCGACGAGGGCGAAATGCGACGCGGGATTCCGGAATTTTTCGTACGCTGCACGCTCCGGAACCGGAAATTCGACGGCGACGATCAGTTCGTCCGGTTCCAGCGCGGTCTCGTACATGCCCACGAAAAAGTCGCTGGACGAAATACGCCGCCGTTGCGTGACGATGGTGGCGTCCAGTCCCATTGCCGCAGCCGGATAGCAGGCGGCCGGGTCGTTGTTGGCGAGCGAGCCGCCCAGCGTGCCGAGCGCGCGCACCTGGCGATCGCCGATATGCGCGGCGAGATCTGCCAGCGCCGGCAACGCCCGGCGTACGTCGGCGTGCTCCGCGACATCCGCGTGGCAAACGGCTGCGCCGACCTTCGCCACGTTGGCCTCGACGCTGATCGACTTGAGCGCCGGAATGCGCGTCACGTCGATCAATTGCGAGGGCCGCGCGAGACGCAGCCGCATGGTGGGCAGGAGGCTCTGTCCGCCGGCCAGAAACTTTGCGTCGCTGTCGGCGGCGATGGCTGCGGCGGCTGCTTGCGGGTCCGTCGCGCGTTGATACTCGAATGAATACATGTCGAATGCTCCGCTCAGGATCTTAGTGGGCTGCCTGCGTGGCCGTGTGGATGGCCGACCATACGCGATGCGGCGTGGCCGGCATTTGCAGGTCGGTCACGCCGAGCGGCGCGAGTGCGTCGATGATCGCGTTGATCACCGCCGGCGGCGAGCCGATCGCGCCCGCTTCGCCGCAACCTTTTACGCCAAGCGGATTGTGCGTGCAGGGCGTGCCTTTCGCGGTCTCCACGGTGAAATCCGGCAGGTCCGACGCGTGCGGCATCGCGTAGTCCATGTACGAGCCGGACAGCAATTGGCCGCTTTCGGTGTCGTAGACGCAGCGCTCCAGCATGGCTTGTCCGATGCCTTGCGCGAGCCCGCCGTGCACCTGGCCTTCGACGATCATCGGGTTGATCACGTTGCCGAAATCGTCGACAGCTGTGAATTGCTGGATTTCGCACACGCCCGTGTCCGGGTCCACCTCGATTTCGCAGATGTACGCGCCCGACGGATAGGTGAAGTTGCTCGGGTCGTAGAACGCGCTTTCCTCAAGGCCCGGTTCGAGCACTTCGAGCGGATAGTTGTGCGGCACATACGCGGCGAGCGAAATCTCGGCGAAGGCCTTGGTGCGATCCGTGCCCGCGACGCGAAATACGCCGTCCTTGAACTCGATGTCTTCCGCCGCGGCTTCGAGCAAATGCGCGGCGATTTTCTTCGCTTTGGCTTCGATCTTGTCGAGCGCCTTCATGATTGCCGAGCCGCCGACCGCAATGGAGCGCGAGCCGTAGGTGCCCATGCCGAACGGAATGCGACCCGTGTCGCCGTGCACGATTTCCACGCTTTCGAGCGCAATGCCGAGCCGGTCTGCGACCACCTGCGCGAAGGTCGTTTCATGCCCCTGGCCGTGACTGTGCGAGCCGGTGAACACGGTGACTGAGCCTGTCGGATGCACGCGAATCTGACCGACTTCGAAGAGGCCCGCTCGCGCACCGAGCGCGCCCGCAATGTTCGACGGTGCGAGACCGCATGCTTCGATGTAGCAGGAGTAGCCAAGGCCGCGCCGCTTGCCGTTTTTCTCCGATTGCTGGCGACGGGCTTCGAAGCCTTTCACATCGGCGAGTTCGAGCGAGCGCGCGAGGATCGCTTCGTAGTCGCCGGTGTCGTAGGTGAGGCCGACTGGCGTCGCGTACGGAAATTCGCGGATGAAGTTGCGGCGGCGAATCTCGGCCGGGTCGATCTTCATTTCGCGCGCGGCTGTTTCAACCAGACGCTCCACCACATAAGTCGCTTCGGGGCGGCCCGCGCCGCGATAGGCGTCGACCGGAACGGTGTTGGTGAAAACGGCTTTGACTTCGGCGTAGATGGCGGGCGTCGCGTATTGGCCGGCCAGCAGCGTCGCGTACAGGATGGTCGGCACGCTCGAGGCAAACGTGGACAGATACGCGCCCATGTTCGCGATGGTGTGAATGCGCATGGCGAGAAACTTGCCGTCGGCGTCGAGCGCGAGCTCCGCTTTCGTTACGTGATCGCGGCCATGCGCGTCCGACAGGAAGGCTTCCGAGCGCTCGGCCGTCCACTTCACGGGGCGGCGGATTTTCTTCGACGCCCAGGTCAGTGCGACATCTTCGGCGTAGAGGAAGATCTTCGAACCGAAGCCGCCGCCGACGTCCGGCGCAATCACGCGCAGTTTGGATTCCGGCAACGACAGCACGAACGCGGCCATCAGCAGACGCTCGACGTGCGGATTCTGGTTCGCCACATAGAGCGTGTAGCTGTCGTCCTGCGCCGAATAGCTCGCGTTCACCGCGCGCGGCTCGATTGCGTTCGGCACGAGGCGGTTATTGACGATGTCGAGGGTGGTGACGTGTGCTGCTTTCGCGAAGGCGGCGTCGGTGGCCACTTTGTCGCCGTGGCCCCAGTTGTAGCAGACGTTGTCCGGCACTTCGTCGTGAACGGCCGGCTGGCCGGGGTCCGCTGCATGCGCGGTATCCACGACGGCGGGCAGCACGTCGTAATCGACTTCGATCAGCTCCACCGCGTCTTTGGCGGCCTTGATCGAATCCGCGATCACGAGGGCGACCTGATCGCCGACGTGACGCACTTTCGTATGCGCGATGATGGGATGCGGCGGCTCGTTCATCGGCTTGCCGTCCGTGCTGTGGATGAGCCAGCCGCACGGCAGGCCGCCGACGTTCTCCGCCGCCATGTCCTTGCCGGTGAAAATGGCAACCACGCCGGGCGACTGCTGCGCCGCTGTGATGTCGATGCTGTTGATCTTCGCGTGTGCGTGCGGCGAGCGCAGAAAGACCGCGTAGGTCTGCTGCGGCAACAGGATGTCGTCGGTGTACTGGCCGTTGCCCGTGAGGAAACGATAGTCTTCCTTACGTTCGACGGAAGCGCCGATCAGGTTGTGCGTTTCGGGTGCGTTCATCGTCGACTCCTCAGGCGGTGGCTTGCGCGGTGGAGGCTGCGGGGGTGTTCGCGCTGCTGCTCGCTGCTGGGCTTGCTGCGGTGCTTGCCGCGCCGGACGACTTCATGCCTTCGGCCCCTTCGAGCACCGCTTTCACGATGTTGTGATAGCCGGTGCAGCGGCACAGATTGCCGTCGAATTGCGCGCGGACGTCCTCGCCAGTGAGGTTGGGCTGACGCTCCACGAGCGAAATTGCGCTCATCACCATGCCGGGCGTGCAAAAGCCGCATTGCAAACCATGGCAGTGCTTGAAGGCGGCTTGCATGGGATGCAGCGCGCCGTCTTTGGCGAGGCCTTCTATGGTGGTGACGCGCGCACCGTCTGCTTGCGCCGCGAGAATATTGCACGATTTGATCGCGCGCCCGTCGAGGTGGACGGTGCACGCCCCGCACTGGGCCGTATCGCAGCCGATGTGGGTGCCGGTGAGGCGCAGTTGATCGCGAAGGAACTGTACAAGCAGGGTGCCGGGCTCGACTGAAGCGCTGATGGGCGCGCCGTTCACCGTCAGACTAATGCTGATCGCCATGAAGTCGTCTCCTGATTGGGGGAATCCGGACCGCTTTTCTTCTGCTTCAGTCTGCCTGTTCGTTCCGATCCGGTCGGGGTGCTGCGGTTTTTATGAGTCTGCCGAAAAGTAAAGCACAAATCGGGCGGGGGCGCTATGAGGGGTTTTTTGCTGCAATCGGCCAACGAAGGAACACAGCGCAATCAGCCAAAGGGCTGGTGGCTTGAAAAGCGTAGCCCGCAACGGACGCTGGAAGGAGACCGAAGGGAAACGCCCAAAGCCTCCAACCAAAAGCCCCAACCCAAGCCGCCAGGTAGAGAGAAAGTCTTACCCTACCGCCAACTTCGACCTTCTCCTCGAATACCCAAAATAAATCACCATCCCGACCACCAGCCAGACCACGAACGCCGCCCACGTTACCGCCTGCAGATTGACCATCAAAAACAAGCAGGAGGCGACAGCGAGAACCGGCACGACCGGCACACCCGGACAGCGGAACGCCCGCGGCAATTCCGGATGCGTCTTGCGCAAAACGAGAACCGCAATCGACACCATCGAAAACGCCGCCAGCGTGCCGATATTGATCAGCTCCGCCAACACATTCAACGGCACCAGCGCGCCGATCAGCCCGAAGAAGATGCCGACCAGCCACGTCGTGAAGAACGGCGTCGCAAAGCGCGGATGCACGCGCGAAAGGCGCGCAGGCAGCAGACCGTCGCGCGACATTGCGAAAATCACGCGCGTCTGGCCGTAAGCCATTACGAGGATCACAGTCAGCATGCCGAGCACGGCGCCAAGGTCGATAAAGCCTGCCACCCACTTCTCGCCCGCAACCTGCAACGCATACGACACCGGGTGCGAGATGTTCGCGAACTGCGCCGAAGGCACGATGCCTGTGACGACGGCGGCCACCGCGACGTATAGCACCGCACACACGCCGAGCGACGCGATGATGCCGATCGGCAAATCGCGCTTCGGGTTTTTCACCTCCTCCGCGGCCGACGACACCGAGTCGAAGCCGATGAACGCGAAAAACATCACCGCAGCCGCGCCGAATACGCCGTTCCAGCCGTTCGGCATGAACGGGTGCCAGTTTGCCGGCGTTACGTGAAACACGCCTACGACAATCACGAGCAGCACCACGGTCACCTTGATCGCGACCATCAGGTTGTTGATGCGCGCCGATTCGCGCACGCCCACCGACAACAGCGCGGTGATCGCCATCATCACGAGGAATGCCGGCAGGTTGAAGAATGTTTCGTGACCGGGCAACGCGCCTGGCGCGGCTCTCAGCGCGTCGGGCAGCGCGACGCCGAAACCGGACAGCAGCGATTGCAGATAACCCGACCAGCCGACGGAAACCGCCGACGTCGCGAGCCCGTATTCGAGCATCAGGTCCCAGCCGATGATCCACGCGGCGAGTTCGCCGAGCGTCGCGTACGAATAGGTATAGATCGAGCCCGCGACCGGAATGGTCGAGGCAAACTCCGCATAGGCGAGCGCCGCGAAGCCGCACGCAACCGCCGCGACGAGGAACGAAACCATCAGCGCCGGGCCGGCCTGGACAGCACCCGTGCCGGTCAGCACGAAAATACCGGTGCCGATAATGGCGCCGACGCCGAGAAACGTCAGGTCGAGTGCGCCGAGCGCTTTCTTCAGGCCGGCGCTCTGCGCGCTCGTGGCGAGCATGTGCTCGACGCTCTTTTTGCGAAACAGGGACATTGGCGTGGGTCTCCAGTAGTGCACGCGTGTCGCGCGCCGAATGTCGGGAAACCCGCAATTTTAGCGGATGCGCGCGTGTGCGCCTTTTTGGGACGAGCCTGGCAAAGAGAGGAGCCGGGCGGATGTTGCGCCGTCGCGGCAAAACGGCGCGACGCGGGCAGGTAATAGCCGCACAAGCGCCGCCACAGCGGGCGTTTAGCCCGCCATCGCCGGGTTCAGGTCGACTAGCCGGTTGCTCATCACGTAGAAAGTGAGCTCGGCGTTGTTGCGCAGCTTCATTTTCTCGAGCAGGCGCGTGCGGTACACGCTCACCGTCTTCACCGACAGAGACAGCGCCTCGGCAATGTCTGTCAGCCGTTTGCCCGACGCGAGCATGCACAGCGTCTGATATTCGCGGTCAGAGAGCTTCTCGTGCGGCAACTGTTCGCCGTCGAAAGAGACGTAGTCGGCGAGCGCCTCGGCCATCGCCGGGCTCACGTATTTTCGGCCGGCCGCGACCTGCTGGATTGCGCCGATCATCTGCGCGGCGTCGACCGTTTTCGACAGGTAACCTGCTGCGCCTGCTTTCAGCGCGCGCACCGCGTACTGATCCTCGCGATACATCGAAAACATCAGCACGGCCACACGCGGCGCCTTGCGTTTCAGGCGCTTGAGCACTTCGACGCCGTTCATGTCCGGCAGCGAAATGTCCAGCAGCACCACGTCGTAGCCGTGCGCCGCGACGGCGTCTAGCGCCTCGGCGCCGCTCTGCGCCTCCGTGACTTCCCGCGCGACGCCGCGATCCAGCAACAACTGACGCACGCCCTGACGAACCACGGCGTGATCGTCGGCGAGAAGGATGCGCAGGCTCATGACGGCTCGCTCACGAGTGCGCGGCCCGCAGCGCGGCAGGCTCGCCGTCGGCGAGCAGGGCGTCCCACGCGAAGCGTGCCCGCACGAGCGTGCCGCGCGCGCCGTCGCCCGCGCCGCGCCGGGACGAGCCCGGGCCTGGGCCCTGCGGCTCGGCGCGCCGGGCGCTCACGCGCAGTGTGCCGTCGAAGGCTGCGCAGCGCGCCTTCATCCCGCTCACGCCGAAATGGCCTAACGGACCGCTTGCGCGATGGACGTGGCGTGCAACGCCCACGCCGTCGTCGCTGACGATCAGCGTCAGGTGGCGGCGGCTGGTCTCGATGCGCACGTCGGCCGATGTGGCGCGCGCGTGTTTGGCAACGTTGTTCAGCGCCTCCTGCGCGACCCGGAACACGGCCAGCGCCGCGTCGGCCGGCAGCCGCGTGAGACGCACGTCGGCGCTACAGACGAAGCTCGTGCGCAACTGCGTGCGCGCGGCGAATTCGCCGGTCCACTGGGCGAGGGCGCCTACGATTCCTGCTTCGAGTGCCGGCGCGTGCAGTTCGGCCACTGCCTGGCGGGTCGCGGCGCACACAGCGTCGAGCGAGCGGTTGGCCACGGCGAGCGCGGCTGAGCACTGAGCGGGAGCGTCGGCGGGCAGCCACGTTTCGACGCCGGCAAGCGCGAAGCGCGTCGCGGTCAATTCTGCGCCCACGCCGTCATGCAGTTCGCGCGCGACGTGGCGGCAGGCCGCCTCCTGCGCCTGCACAAGTTCGGCGGACAGCTCGCGCACCCGCGCGCGCAAACGCGCCAACTCGCGCTCCGCCGTTGCCGGAGTCAACCCGGAAGCCGACCCAGCGGCCGACCCGGAAGCCGAACCAGCAGCCGCACGAGAGTCGGACCGGGCGGCGCGAGATCCGCCGCCGTCGCGCGGCAACGAAGCGGAAACAGGGTGGGTGAACCGGACGACAGTCGGCGTATCCATGACTTTCTCTCAGAAAGCAGCGTGGACAGCAAAAGAGTGGCGCATGGGCGCCGCGAGGACGAAAGAACGCATCAGGTCTCTGGCCTCCAGTTTGGCCGTATCAGGTCAGCACGACGGCAAATCACTACGTTGCAAAGTAACGAAATTTACATTCAGTAACAAGCAGGTCGTACCACGAGCGGCGGTTGAAGCGACGAACGGTGCGCCGCGATCATATCTTAAAAAAAAGAAAAATGCAGTTCCAGCAAGGGTTAGCGCCCGTCTCTAGCGGCAATGCTTGAGGGGGGGCAGCGTTTTATTGTAGGAAGAATGCCGACAACAAATGTCGGATGTACGACGTCAACTTGTAACGGCGAAAAAAAAGGAGCCGGATGGCTCCTTTTCTCAAAGACGCGCGGCAGGTGCCGCGCAAAGTCGCGCTTAGCCGACGAACGCCTTCTCGACCACATAGTGGCCAGGCGCATTGTTGCTGCCTTCCTGGAAGCCCATGTCGTCGAGCAGCTTGCGCGTGTCACGCAGCATGTGCGGGCTGCCGCACAGCATCACGCGGTCGTCTTCCAGCGAGAAGCCCGGCACGCCGAGGTCGGCGAACAGCTTTTCGGTTTCGATCAGTTCGGTAATGCGGCCGCGGTTCTGGAACGCTTCGCGCGTGACAGTGGGGTAATACAGCAGCTTTTCCTGCACCAGTTCGCCCAGGTGCTCGTGCGCCGGCAGGTGGTCAGTGATGTATTCCTTGTACGCCAGTTCGTCGACGAAACGGCAGGTGTGCGTGAGGATCACGCGCTCATAGCGGTCGTAAATGTCCGGGTCTTTGATGATCGACATGAACGGCGCGAGGCCCGTGCCGGTGGACAGCAGCCACAGCGTCTTGCCCGGCAGCAGGTTGTCGGCCATCAGCGTGCCGACCGGCTTCTTGCCGATCAGCACCTGGTCGCCCACCTTCAGGTGCTGCAGGCGCGACGTGAGAGGGCCGTCCTGCACCTTGATGCTGAGAAATTCCAGGTGTTCTTCGTAATTCGCACTGGCGAGGCTGTACGCGCGCAGCAGCGGCTTGCCGTCGACTTCGAGGCCCACCATCGTGAACTGGCCGTTTTCGAAACGGAACGACGGATCGCGCGTGCAGGTGAAGCTGAAAAGCGTATCGGTCCAATGATGGACGCTCAGGACGGTTTGTGAATTCAGGTTGCTCATGGCTTCGTGGATAGTGCGAAAACAAAGGCGGCCAGTCGTTCAAGCCGGCCGGCGCGGCAAGGGCGATGCTGCGCCCACCCCGCTGGCGGGAACGGCGCGCAATCCGCTATTTTAACGCGCCTGCCGGCGCGGGGCCGGCGCGCGGCGATTAAGCGCGACACCAGTGGACCAGAAAGCGGACCATTGGGCGGATCAAAAAACGAATCGATAGCAAATCAGGTGCTCGGGCGGCTGTCGTACACCGCCGCTCGTGAAGCTCGTCAAACGGGTTACTGGTGCTGGAAGCGCCGGCGGCGGATATGGCCGGTCCGGCCAGTTCCGGTGACGGAAGTACGTGGCGTGATCGCAGCCGCGCGTCACCAGCGGTACGGCGAGGGGCGAAGGCCGCGCAGGACGGCTGCCACCAGCTGACCGGCCTACCAGCTGGCGCCGGATAGGCGCGCCGGACGGGCGACATTTTCAGGATGATACCCAAACCTGCCGTGCGGCGCAGCATAGACCCTGCCACGAAAGCAGGCAAACGCGCGCTGCGCACGCGACGGCGCCGGCACCGTCCTCACGGCAGCGTCAACGCCCGCGAAAGGTTGCGGCTATGCGCCTTCACTCGACGCGCAGCCGCGCCATATAGGGCAGATGGTCCGACAGCCACGCCGTTTCCTGCGTCGGCTGGATCCATTCGATCGGCTTCATGCCGCGCACGAACATCTTGTCGAGCGCGAGCGCGGGCGAGAAAGCCGGGAACGTGCGGCCCGATTCGCCGAGCAGCGTGGCGACTTCATGCAGGCCGTGCTCGCCGAAAAGCGGCACGGAGTCGTTGCGCCAGTCGTTGAAGTCGCCCGCCAGCACCAGCGGGCCGTCTGGCGCTTCCTTCGCGATCCAGTGGGCAATCCAGTTCATCTGGCGAAGGCGCGCCGACCGCGTGAGCGCAAGATGTGCGCATAGCAAGGTCACCGAGTGTCCGCCGAAGGTCGCGCGCGCGACCAGCAACCCGCGCTTTTCGAAGCGATGCGCGGAAATGTCCCAGCGTCCGCCCAGGTCGAGCGGATGCGGCGACAGAATCGCATTGCCGTGCCGCCAGGAGGGTTTGAACACGTTCGGCCCGAGCGCGATTTCCAGTTGCAGCGCTCGCGCGATTTCGGTGGCCTGACAATGCCAGACATCGCTCAACGGGTCGCTGACGGGCGCGCCGAAGCTGCTTGCCAGTACCGGCGAGGGCATCCGCCGGGCCATTGCTTCCTGCAGGAAATAGGCGTCCGCGTGGGTCGACTGAACCCAGCGCTGCATGGCTTGCCAGGCTTGAAAGCCGAGCGGCGTGCGTCCCTTGTGCAGGTTCCAGCTCACCGCCACGAAATCTTTGGGTGCTGCGCTTTCGCGGATCAATTCTTCGGGGTTTCGCATGCCGCGTTATCCACGTGTTCTGTTTTCGGGACTTCGATTATTCGTGCGTTATTCGCGCGACGTTCAGGTTGGCTCTTCAGCTACGCTTTTCAACTCCCGCAGGCGCTCCAAAACTGCGCGTTGGCAGCCGGTCCGCAGCCGACTCAGTTGAGCGCGCTGGCCGCCCTTGCAGCGCTGGCCGCGCTGGCACCGCTGACACCACTTGCCGCGCTGGTGTCACTCCCGGCGTTGGCGCCATTCGTCAGGCTGGCTCGCACCCGGTAGACGAGCGTCGGATCCTTGTCGATGATCGTCCAGCTTGTCCATTGACCCGCCGGCACCTTCAGACCCGGATGGCTCGCGCCCACCTGACGCGGCTGCGGCGGCAGCTTGCAGCCCGTGTCGGTCTGGCGCGCGGCGGAATCCTCCAGCGTTTCCTGCGCCTCGATGGACAGCGTCACGTCATTGCCCTCGGCCCGCAGCGGCGACACCGTGAGCGTGCGCGCGAGGTCGATGCTGCCCGCCGGCTGATCCTTGCAGCCGACGTTGTGCTGCACCACCTTGTGATGCGTATCCGTGCGCGCCTGGCCGATTGTGGTGGTGCCTTCGAACGCGTCGATCTGCTGCCCGTCGCGCAACACTTGCAGTTCCCACTGCACGACCTGCTGCGGCGGCCGTTGCTGCGCGTGTGCAAGCAGCGAAGTGCCGAACAGCAAGGCCACGATACTGGTTTTCCACATAGAACACATCTCCGGTGACTGCGTCCGGCAGCCTGGTCAGAGGGCCATCTTACGCCTGATGAACGGAACGCTTTTCTGACACGTTAAACGGGGCCGGGTTCAGCAACACTGCATTTCGAAGCACGCCGGTAATGTTGCCGCACGGCGCGCGGCTCGTCGGGGAAACCGGTTGCTAGCAGCAGAGCCTAACGACTGCTGGCTTGCGTGCCGATCTGTCCTCGTTAAACTGGACCTGTGACGGCGCCGACCGACGCCGCCCAGCAAGGCCAGCCAGACGGGGTGAGCAATGACAACAGCAATGGTCAAACAGGAAATTGCCGTGGCATCTTTCAGTCAGGTGTACGACCTCGACCAGGTCGAGACCGCACTGAACGATCTCGGCGAAGGCGCAAACGAGGCGTTGCGCACAACCTACGAAAAGATGCTGAAAACCGGCAATCTGCGCTTTTGCGTCAAGCCGAACCGCATGCCGTCCATCGACGATCTGATCGACGCGCTGCCCAACTTCGCCGACCCGCTCGACGACATCCGCAAGCAGGTCGCGCTCTGCCTCGAGACGGAGGACCGCCTCGAGCTGATGCCGATTCTGCTGCTCGGCGACCCCGGCATCGGCAAGACGCATTTCGCGAAGCAGTTAGCGCGCCTGCTCGGCACGGCTTATCAGTACGTCGCGATGAGTTCGCTGACGGCCGGCTGGATTCTCTCTGGCGCCTCGTCGCAATGGAAAAACGCCAAGCCGGGCAAGGTGTTCGACGCGCTCGTCAATGGCAGCTATGCGAATCCGGTGATTACCGTCGACGAAATCGACAAGGCCACCGGCGACTCGCAGTACGATCCGCTCGGCGCGTTGTACGCGCTGCTGGAGCACGATACGGCGCGCAGCTTCATCGACGAATTCGCCGAGATTCCGATTAACGCCGGACATGTGATCTGGATTGCCACGGCCAACGACGAGCGCGCGATTCCCGAGCCGATCGTGAACCGGATGAACGTGTACGAGATTCCGCCGCCGGACCGCGACGGCGCGCGCCGCATCGCGCAGTCCATCTATGCGGAGATTCGCGGCGCGCATAACTGGGGGCTGCGTTTTCCTGATCTGCTCGGCGACGCGGCGCTCGAGGCGCTGAAAAACGCGTCGCCGCGCGAAATGCGCCGGGCGATTCTGAACGGCTTTGGCGCCGCGCGCATCGACGGGCGCGACGAGATTGGCGGCGCCGACATACGACTCGACTTTGGCAACCGCCGCAGGCCGATCGGCTTCTGAGCTTCCGGTCGACATCCCTGCACCACGCGCCAGCAGACGCCGCACAGACATCGCCGTCTGTGCGGCGTCGTACAATTTCACGCAGCGGCTGCAAGACAGTTGCAAAACGGCACTGCGTTCGGCAGCGAGCGGTGTAAGGCGTTCGTTGGCCGCATGCTGTTGCCATCTATATGGATGAACGAGGCGGCGCGCGGCGAAGTCAGCTGCGTCGAGGGACATGGATCAGATCGAATGTGTCGTGATCGGCGCGGGCGTGGTCGGGCTCGCGGTGGCGCGCGCGCTGGCGGCGCGCGGGCGCGAAGTAATCGTGCTGGAAGCCGCCGAGGCAATCGGCGTGGGCACGAGTTCGCGCAACAGCGAGGTGATTCACGCGGGCATCTACTATCCGCGCGGCTCACTCAAGGCGACGCTGTGCGTGCGGGGCCGCGAGATGCTCTACGACTACTGCGTGGAGCGTAACGTGCCGCATTCGCGTTGCGGCAAGCTGCTTGTCGCCACGTCGAACAATCAGATTGCGCAGCTCGAAAGCATCATGCACAAGGGCCGCGAAAACGGCGTGCTGGACCTGATGCGCATTTCCGCGAGCGAGGCCCAGACGCTCGAGCCGGCGTTGGAATGCGTCGCCGCGGTGTTCTCGCCGCAAACGGGCATTGTCGACAGCCATCAACTGATGCTGGCGTTGCAGGGCGACGCGGAACGCGACGGAGCGATGTTCGCGTTCCACTCGCCTGTGGACGCAATCGAGGCCGCCAATGGCCGCTTCGTCGTCAAGGTCGGCGGCGGGGCGCCAGCCACGATCAGCGCCGCGTGCGTCGTCAACAGTGCGGGGCTGCATGCGAATGCGCTGGCGCGCAGAATTCGCGGACTCGACGCGCGCCATGTTCCGCCGCTCTATCTCGCGCGCGGCAACTACTTCAGCATCTCGGGACGCGCGCCCTTTAGCCGCCTGATTTATCCGATGCCGAACGAGGCGGGACTCGGCGTGCACCTGACCATCGACCTGGGCGGCCAGGCGCGTTTCGGTCCAGACGTCGAATGGGTCGATGCAATCAGCTACGAGGTCGATCCCGAGCGTGCCCAATCGTTCTACTCGGCGATTCGCGCCTATTGGCCCGCGCTGCCGGATCACGCGTTGCAGCCCGCCTATGCGGGCATTCGTCCAAAGCTCTCGGGCCCTGGCGAGCCGGCCGCCGATTTCGTCATCCAGGGGCCGGCCGCGCATGGGGTGCGTGGCCTCGTCAATCTGTTCGGCATCGAATCGCCGGGGCTTACTGCGTCGCTCGCAATCGCGCAGCGAGTCTGCGAATTAAGCGGACGCGCGTGAGTGGTGCGTCGTCGAGCATGCAGCGGCGCCGTTCCACGCCGTGCGGCGATGCGACGGACGGCAACGCGGTAAGAGCGAAGCCGTAGCAATTCGCTTATCTCTATCATTTGACCCGTCACGGGCAGCGGCTTCGTTGCTATGCTTGGGGACCGCTGTCATCAGAACGGCGATCAGTTCAATATAAATGGAGTGAGTCCCCATGAAAACATCCCGTCGTACGTTTTTGATTTCCACTATCGGCGTTGCGTCGTCGCTCGCGCTTTCGCGTCAGGCTTTCGCGGACGCACCGAAGGTCGCCGAAAGCGATCCCACCGCGCAGGCGCTCGGCTACAAGGAAGACGCCAGCAAGGTCGACAAGGCGAAGTTCGCGAAGTACGCACCGGGCCAGGACTGCGGCAACTGCAGCTTCTATCAGGGCAAGGCGAGCGACCCGTACGCGCCGTGCCCGATGTTTGCCGGCAAGCAGGTGGCGGCCAAGGGTTGGTGCAGCGCATATAACAAGAAGGCCTGAGCGCGCATTTACTGCGCCGCATTGGCGCCGCCTTGGCGTCTTTGAGCGAAGTGCGCTGCAACATTGCAGCGCGCCTGCAAGCAGCAGACGTCAAGGCGCGTGCCGACACGGCGCGGCGCGCGTTCACGTTCGCACGGTTTGCGGCTTGAAAACGGCGGGCGTGCTCTTTACACTCCAATGCGATTTGCCGCGGCTCGTGTTGCTTAGGCGAGTTCGTCACGGCACCGGCAGGAACCGTCACAAGACACTTTCCGGAGGCTCGAGATTCGCATGTCGCCAGCGTCGAGAAGCCTCAACACCCGCGCCGTCACGGCGGCGGTCATTGGCAACGCGCTCGAGTGGTACGACTTCACCGTGTTTGGCCTGCTCACGGTGGTCATCGCGCAACTGTTCTTTCCTGCCGGCAACGACCACACGTCTTTGCTGCTCGCCACGGCGAGTTTCGGCGTCGCTTTCGTGATGCGGCCGGTGGGCGGCATCGTCCTTGGACTTTACGCGGATCGCGCTGGACGCAAGGCGGCGCTCGTCGTGGTCATCGCGCTGATGACGCTCGGCATTCTGCTGATCGCCATTGCGCCGCCCTATTCGGCAATCGGCATTGGCGCGCCGGTGATGATCGTACTTGGCCGCCTGCTGCAAGGTTTTTCGGCCGGCGGCGAGTTCGGCAGTTCGACCGCGCTGCTGATAGAAGCGGCGCCATTCTCGAGGCGCGGCTTCTACGGCAGTTGGCAGATGGCGAGTCAGGCGGCCGCGTTGCTGCTCGGGTCGCTGGTGGGCGCGGCGATCACACACGGCCTGACTGCGGACGCGCTCAAGTCGTGGGGCTGGCGCGTGCCGTTCATGATCGGTCTGCTGATCGGTCCGGTCGGCATTTACATTCGCCGGCATCTCGCAGATTCGGAAGTGTTCCTTCTCGCGCAGAAAACCGCGCGGCGTGCAACCTTGCGCGAGCTCTTTAGCGGCCACAGCCGCGACGTGCTGTGCGGGCTTGGCTGTGTCATCGCGCTGACGGTGACGCTCTATGTGCTGATCAGCTACCTGCCGACGTTCGCGGTCACGCAACTCAAGCTGCCCTACGCCCAGTCGTTCTACGCGGTGATCGCCGGCAATCTGCTGCTGATGGTGCTCTCGCCGTTGATGGGCGCTTGGTCGGACAGGATAGGGCGAAAGTGGCTTTCGCTGTGGTCGCTGGTGCTCACGCTCGCGATCATCTATCCGCTCTGTGCATGGCTCGCGGCGGCGCCGAGCGTGTCGAAGCTGGTGGCCGTGCAGGCGCTTCTTTCCATCACATTGTCCGGGTATTACGGACCGTTCGGTGCGATGATCGCGGAGCTGTTCCCGGCGTATGTGCGCTCAACGGGCCTGTCGCTGGCCTACAACGTTGCGGTGATCATGTTCGGCGGCTTTGGACCTTTTGTGGTCACGTGGCTCACCGAGGTCACAGGTTCGCCACTTGCGCCGACTTATTACGTGATGGCGGGACTGGCTGCGTCGATCACGGCGGTAGCGTGCATGCCCGGCCAGCGTCATGTGGATCTGGATGCGCGGCGCAAGCCGGCTTGAGCGGTTGGCAGCGCGGCTCGCGATCTTGGCTTGCGATTTTGGCTCGCCTTTGTGGTTCACCGGTGGTTCACCTTTGTGACTGGCAATGCAATGCGCCGCTGTGCTTTGGCAATGCAATGCGCCTCGTGCCGTCGCAACGTAGTGGGCCTCAGGCCGCCGCAACGCTACACGCCTCCCGCAGCCGCAACGCAAAGCGCCTCGCGCCATCGCAACGCAATGCGCCTCGCGCCATCGCAACGCAATGCGCCTCACGCCATCGCAACGTAGGCGCTCCAGCGCCCTCACCATTCGACTCTTCCCGGCCCGCCTAGCTGCGCGCGTTGAGCAGCGGCGGCCGCCTGTCGAACCACGGCCGCGCCGCTTCCAGTTGCGCGGCGAGGCGCAGCAGCGTCGCTTCGCCGCCCTCGCGTGCGGCGAACTGCACGCCGACGGGAAGTCCGCGCGCATTCCAGTACAGCGGCACCGACATCGCCGGCTGCCCACTCAGATTGAACAGCTCCGTGCAGCCTGCCCACGCGAAGGCCTTGTCCGATGCCTCGGCGAGCAGCTTTTTCAGCAGCGGTTCGAGCGGCATCGCGCTGACCGCGCGCATCTGCATCCGCTCGGCGGGCGTTGGCTGCATCTCCCCGATCTTGATGGGCGCGCCGGCGAGCGTCGCACACAGAATCACGTCGTAGCGGCTCAACAGATCGGTTAGACGCGCGGTGATGCGGCGCTGTTCTTCGAGCGCAGCGGGCAAGCCTCGCTCGCCCAGCTTGCGGCCCACGTGCGCCATCGCCCAGGTCGAAATTTCGAACTCGTCGCGCAGCGGCTTGCGTCCGGTGATGCGCTCGGCGTTCAGCACGAGGTCTTCAGCAGTGACGGACCACAGCGTGAGAAACGCATGCCTGACCGACGCGAAATCGATGCCGAGCGAAATCGGCTCGATATTGTGGCCAAGCGACCGGGCGAGTTGCGCGGCGTCTTCGAGTGCGGCGCGCGCGTCGGTGGAAAGCGAACCGGCGAGCATCGGCTCGGTGACGTAAGCAATGCTGAGCGGTTTGCACGGCTCCCGGCTTGCGGCGAGAAACGTTCCGGGCGCGCCGAGCGGCCGGTCCGCGTTGCCTGCCAGCAGGTCCAGCAGCAATGCGCTGTCGCGCACGCTGCGCGAGACGGCGTGATCGACGCCGAGCTCGCCGGCCACGACCGCGGCAGGCATGCGCGGCACGCGGCCGCGCGACGGCTTGAGCCCGAACAGGCCGCAGCACGATGCGGGAATGCGGATCGAGCCGCCGCCGTCCGACGCATGCGCGATCGGCACGATTCCCGCAGCGACCGCCGCTGCCGCGCCGCCGCTGGAGCCGCCCGGCGTATGGTCGAGGTTCCACGGATTGCGGCACGCGCCGAATAGTTCGGGCTCCGTATAAGGCATCTGCCCGAGCTCCGAGGTGCTCGTCTTGCCGAAGATGTTCAGGCCCGCCGCTTTGGCCAGCGCGACGACCGGGGCGTCGTCCGCGGGAATGAAGTGACGGTAGTGACGGCTGCCCATCGTCATGCGCAGACCGGCGACCGCCGCGCCGAGATCTTTGATCAGGCAGGGCACGCCGGCAAGCGCCGTCTGAGCCGTCTGAGCCGCCTGAGCCGTTTGCGGGCCACCGGCATCCTGGCCGTGCGCGCCATGTCCAGCGTTCGCGCCGTTCGCCCTGTTCGCGTCGAAACGCGACGCGCGTTCGCGGGCCGCGTCATAGTCCTTCAGCACGATCGCGTTGATCGCGGGATTGACTGCCTCCGCGCGCGAGATTGCCGTGTCGAGCAACTCGCGCGCGCTGACTTCGCGAGTTCGCACGAGTTCGGCAAGGGCGAAGGCGTCGTGGGCGAGATAGTCTGAGAGCACGAAAGGAGCCTCGCTGTCGGGTATTGAGTATGAGTTGTCGCTGCACGCGAGCGGCGGCTCGACCGTACAGCGGCGCGACTAACGAACAGCGTGCGTCGCGCACCAAACAATACGGCGCGCCTGCGACGCGCCGTAGTGCAGAGCGTGCCCGAACCGAACCGGACCGGGCCGGACCGGATGCAACGGAACCGGATGCAACAGAACCGGATGCAACAGAACCGGATGCAACAGAACCGGGCGCGGCCGCGACGAGCCGCGCCCACCGCGTGATTTACAGCCGTTCGCCGAGGAACGTCAGCGTGCGGCCATGCGCGAGCGCGGCGGCGCGCTGGTTGTACGAAGCACGGTCCGAGCAGTTGAAGCCGTGATCGGCGTTCGGATAGATGTGAAACTCGGTATCGGTGCGGCCGGCGAAGCGTTCCTGAATCTGGCCGACAGCCGACAGCGGAATGTGCGTGTCCAGTTCGCCGTAGTGGAATTGCATCGGCACCTTGACCTTGGCGGCTTCGTCGAGCCGGTTCTGGATGCCGCCGCCGTAGTAGGCGACCGCAGCGTCGACGCTGCCGCGCGCCGCGCTCAGATAGGCAAGCAGTCCGCCATAGCAGAAGCCGATTGCAGCGAGCTTGCCGGTGACTTCGGGCATGGCGCGCAAAGCCGCAGCAGCCGCGCCGATGTCGTCCGCGGCCTGGTTCGCGTCGAGCTTCTGCATCAGCTCCACACCCTTCGCACGGTCGGCGCCTTCATACGTCAGCTCGACGCGCGGCTGCACGCGCCAGAACACGTCCGGTGCGAGCGCCATGTAGCCGTCTTGCGCATATTGATCCGCGACCGAGCGGATATGGCTGTTCACACCGAAAATTTCCTGAATGATGATGACGGCGGGTCCCTTGCCGCCCTTGGGTACGGCCAGATATCCGCCGAAAGTGTCGTTGCCGGCAGGAATGTCGATCCATCGGGAAGTGATGCTCATGGTGTTCTCCATAGTCGCGCGCGACCGGCGAATCCGGTCTGCGAGTTGGGTCGAAGTGAATGCCAGAGGCTCGAATGCCTGAAGCGGGCGGTCAGTTTGCCACCAAAAGAATGCGGGTGCAGGCAGGGCGCCCAAAGCGGGGCGGCGGGGGTGCAAGCGAGGTGCGGCGCGTGCCGTCGGGGCAATCTCGCCGGGCGATTGAAACGTTCTCGATAATTCATTTTTCCGTTGCGCGCTGGGTCGGTAGAGTCCAACGTAGTGGTTCGCCGGTACGGCGAGCGGATTGCGCGAAGGAGAATCCATCATGACTGAAGGCAATTTTGTGACGCCGTTTGCCGAGCGTTTTGCACTGCGGGTACCGGTTGTGCAGGCGCCTATGGCGGGCGCCACGACGCCCGAACTGGTTGCCGCCGTGTCCAATAGCGGCGGACTCGGCACGTTGGCGGGCGCAGCGCTCTCGCCGGAGAAAATCGCGAGCGACGTCGCGGCGATTCGCGCGCTGACCGATCGCCCGTTCGGCGTCAATCTGTTCGTACTGGAGCCTGCGGCACCCGACGACGACACCGTGCGCCGCGCGCTCGAAGCGATCGATCCGGTGCGCGCCGACCTCGGCTTGCCGCCGGGCCGGTCGCTTGAACGCTATGCGCCGGATTTCCGCGCGCAACTGGAGGCGCTGATCGAAACGCGTGCGCCGGTGGTGAGCTTCACCTTCGGGCTGCTGTCACGCGAGGACGTCGCGCGGCTGCATGCAAACGGTCAATACGTAATAGGTACGGCGACGCATGTGGCCGAAGGCGTCGCGTGGCGCGACGCGGGCGCCGATGCGATCGCCGCGCAAGGCTCCGAGGCGGGCGCGCATCGCGGCACTTTCCTCGGCTCGTCCGAAGACGCGCTGGTGGGCACGATGGCGCTCGTGCCGCAACTCGTCGACGCAACCGGACTGCCGGTGCTTGCCGCAGGCGGCATCATGGACGGCCGCGGGATCGTCGCCGCGCTCGCACTCGGCGCGCAAGCCGCCGCGATGGGCACGGCGTTCCTCACGTCGCGCGAAAGCGCGATACCGCAGGCATGGAAAGAACGGCTGCGCTCGATATCCGACACGTCCACTTCGGTCACGCGCGCGATCACGGGCCGCCATGCCCGCGGCATACGCAATCCGCTGATGCAGCGTCTGAGCGAAGCGCCGCAGAAGATCGCGCCGTATCCCGTGCAAAACGCCTTGACGCAGGAATTGCGGCAGACCGCCGGCCGCGCGCAGAACGGCGACTATCTGTCGCTGTGGTCGGGACAGGGCGCGCCGCTCGGTCGTGCGCGCCGGGAGGACTTCGGCGCGGCCGAACTGATGGCGCAGCTCGAGGAAGAGTGGCGCGCGGCAAGCGCACGCATCGCCGCCTTCAAACCCTGAGCGGCAGCGAATCAGGCGCGCGCCGCCCCCGCTTGCGGCGCGCGTCGTTCTCACCAATTTCAGGCTGCACGAGGCGATTGCAGTCCTGCGCGAAACGTTATTCGAAACCGCATTCGCAGCGTCATCCGAAACCTCATTCGAATCGTTAACGGTTGGCTCGCCAAAAGCTTTAGTCGTTATCGCCGCGCATGACCCACATAGCGCAAACCCGCATGGGCCGGTGCTTTGCAGGCCGCGCGCGAGGCTGGAAACGGGCGCCGCTGGATAAACGCTATTAGTGTTCATCCCACTTCCTCAAAAAAGTCCCACAAATTAATTTGATGGCCTACACTTGCGCGCAAGTACGGTTTGCCGCCTGTCACAAACAGTCCGGCAAACGTGCTGCCAAGTGCATGAACGATGCAACCGGCGTGGTCGTCCACGGGACTGAGCGACACGTGTTGGGGAAGCGGGGGCACAGGGCGATTACGTAGTTTTTGGGACCGAAACTGGAGACTTACATGAACATCAAGATTCAAAAGCTGTTGCCGATCAGCGCTGCGGCGATGCTGTTCGCAACGTTGGCAACAACGGCCGCAGCGGACACGGTCGTCAAGATCGGTCACGTTGCACCGCTGACTGGCGGTATCGCTCACCTGGGGAAAGACAACGAAAACGGCGCGCGCCTCGCCGTTGAAGAAATCAACGCGAAGGGCCTGACGATCGGCGGCCAGAAGGTCACGCTGCAACTCGACGCACAGGACGACGCAGCCGACCCGCGTACTGCAACGCAGGTCGCGCAGAAGCTGGTTGACGACAAGGTCGTCGCAGTGGTCGGCCACCTGAACTCGGGCACGTCGATCCCGGCTTCGAAGATCTATAGCGATGCGGGCATCGTGCAGATCTCGCCGTCGGCAACCAACCCGGCCTACACGCAGCAAGGCTTCAAGACGACGTACCGCGTCGTTGCAACCGATGCGCAGCAAGGTCCGGCACTGGCTAACTATGCGGCCAAGGGTCTGAAAGTGAAGAGCGTCGCTATCGTCGACGACTCCACCGCTTATGGCCAGGGTCTCGCGAACGAGTTCGAAAAGACGGCGAAGTCGCTGGGTCTGAACGTGATGTCGCATGACGCGACGAACGACAAGGCTGTCGATTTCCGCGCGATTCTGACGAAGATCAAGGGCGAAAACCCGGACGCGATCATGTACGGCGGCATGGACGCCACCGGCGGCCCGTTCGCGAAGCAAGCCAAGCAGCTCGGCCTGCGCGCGAAGGTGCTGG
>Ga0209796_10000249_pt1 | contig 48100 bp, 43 predicted proteins | sample AgamicOrSfrz_FD_187167 | JGI IMG/M metagenome (GOLD analysis project Ga0209796, IMG submission 187167) | Agave microbial communities from Guanajuato, Mexico - Or.Sf.rz (SPAdes) (version 2) | ecosystem: Host-associated > Plants > Phyllosphere > Phylloplane/Leaf | place: Guanajuato, Mexico...
ATCACATCGGCACGCCCCACGAACGACCACAGCAAACCCGCCACCACCAGAGCGACCATCGCCCAGATCAGCGCACGCGCAATGCGCACCGGCTCCGCGGTGAGTATCGCAATGCCTTCGACGCTACGGTCTTCCAGCGCCTCTGCCAGCGTTCTAGGGTGACTGTCGCGTTTCACTCTGCTCGCCTCCAATCAACGCCAGCTTCGCTTTCAGAAGCGCGGGGTCCAACACCATGCGCAACTCGGTCAGCGAGCGGCGCTGCAAAGTTGTTTCTGCTTCGATATCTGCAAGCAGGCGGTCAAAGTCTGCGGGATGGTCCGCTTTCAACTGCGAGTAGATGCGCATGCCCTGGTGCGCGCACGCCTGAGCATCGGACAGCAGGCGCGCTTCGTTGCGAAAGCCCGGCGAAATACCCGCTTCCAGCCGCTGCGTGCCGCCAATAGGGCCGCTCGCGCGATACTGCTTCCAGAGGCTCTGTGCGCGCAGCATCAGGTCTTGCGCACGGGACAGCGCTTTATCGTGCAACGCGGCGACGTCTTTCTCGATGGCCCGCGCGAACCACGCATCCGTCGACGGATCGAGGCTCGCATAGAAAGACAGCAGACGCTGGTCATAATCCTTGCCGCCGCGCGTTTTCTGCAGATCGTTGTATTGATCGAGCAGCGCTTTCTTGTGCGCCGCTTCGGCGGCGAGTACATCGGACCAGGGTCCGGCGGGCATCGACTGCAGTCCCGCCAGCGCCTGTTGCGCGTCGCCGCGCTGCCATGCGGCGGCAATTGTGTCGTGGCGGCGGATCACATCGTCCGAAGGTAGACGGGTCGCTGCCAGTTGCCGATATTGCGCCTGAAACGGCGGCGTCGCGAACCGCGCGGTCTTCATCAGCGCGAGCAATGTGCTCAGTTGACGACCGAGCGCGGCCTCAAGCACAGCGTTGTATTGGCGCAAATCGTCACGCACCTGGTCGAGGCCCGCAAGACGCGGGTAGCGCTGCGCATAATCGTCGAGTACGGATGGCAGCGCGGCCGGTTTGTCGCGCGCCAACTCGGCGCGAATGGTGCCGTCAAGCCGTGTTATCGCGGCCAGATACACCGAGTCGTCGCTTTCGAGCTTGCGCAGATGACTCATGGCCTGCGCGTACGGCTCCGTAAAAACGGGTACATACGAGGCGATCCTGTCGAGCGCGCGCTGGTGGCTCTGCGGATCGTCGTGCCACCGTTGCAGCAGGCCGTCGATTGCCGCTTCGTCGCGATACATGCGGATGGGCGCCTCCACGCCGCCGCGCCCGGCAATGAAGCGTTCGAGATCGCCCACCCATTGCAGTTCGCCCAGCAGCGACGCGGCGTCCGCATTGTTCGCGGTGGACGACTTCATGTCCGCGAGCAGCGCGTCGGCCTGCTCGAACTGTGCCTTCTGCAGTGCATTGAGCCAGCCCGGAAGTTTCGCCTTCAGGAGCGCTTCGCTCGCCAGCGCACTCACTTTCGTATCCGTCGGATGGCTCGCCAGATAGCTCTTCGCCGACTGCACCGCGCTCGTATAGTCGCCGCTCGCGAGCAGGTTCTTCAGTTCGCGCTCGGACGAACCGCGCAGGTATAGCGTCAATGCGACAGCGCCCAGCAAGACGACGCCAACGCCGCCCCACACCGCCATTCGCCGCATGTTTGCGTGCTCGTCGCCTGCAAACGCCTTGCTCAGTTCGCTTGCGACAAGACGCCAGCGGCGCGGCTTGCGCCTCGTTGCGCCGGCAGCGCGGCCGCTCTTCGAGCCGTCTGCGGTGCTGTCGTGGGCGGAGCCGCCATTGGCGCTCTTCGCGGCATTCGCAGCGGTCGCTGTCGAGGGAGCGCGTCTGGCGGAAGCCGACGTCGCGTGCGCCGCCTCATTGACTTCGTCTTCGCGTTGCCGCGCCGGATCCACGCAGAAGATGTCGAGAAACGAATTCGCCGCGCCGACGAAGGTGGTCTTGTCGGCATCGGCGGCTCCGGCGGCAGCGGGATCGAGCAACAGTTGCGTCACGGTCGGCTCGGCTTCAGGCGGTGTGTGCAGTGTCACCTTGTAGACGAAGTGGTCGCCGCCAAATGCAACCACGTCGCCATCCACCAGCGGCTGAGCGGATTCGTCAAGACGCTTCCCACCGACGAACGTACCGTTGGTGCTGCCGAGGTCCTCGAGGTAAAGCTCGCTGCCCTTCAGAAAGATGTGCGCGTGCCGGCGCGAAATATAGTTGACCTGATGCGGATAGCGGTCCTTGTAGCGCGAAAACACCTGATCCGCCTTGCTGACGAGAAACGGAAACGCCTGCACTTCAATGGGCTGTAGCCCGAGGTCGTCGCGTTGCGGCACGAGCAGCAGAGCAGGCGCACACGCGGCGCTGCTACTCGCGACAATGCGCGCGCGCGGCTCGATGCTCACGCGATAACGAAGGTCGCCCCCAAAGCACAGCTCATCGCCCGCACGCACGCGGGCAGGCGTTTGCCGCACCGCGACGCCGTTGACGGTGGTCCCGTTCTTGCTGCCGAGGTCCGCCACGTACACCGCGCCTTGTTCGATAAAGATGCGCGCATGACGGCGCGACAGACGCGCAATGCGCTCGGCGGGGTAATCCGTGAACGGCGCTTCACTGCGCCCGATGGCGAACAGACTATCAACAATCCGGATCGCGTCCAGCGCCGGACGCGGCCCGGACGCAAGCGGAGACAGCAGCACGTCGAAAGCTGCTTCGGCTATTGCGCGTGTCTCAGCAATCGGAATTTCGCCGTCGGCCATTTTATCCGGATCACTAATCGTTTACCCGCTGCGGCGAGAGCGCAACGGAATCAGCACGAAGGACGACGGCGATGAGATCTTGTTGTACAGAGCCGTCCGAAATCTGGCTCCTCAAAGATTGTAAGTCACGCATGGCGAGTGTCAATTCTCAGTCGTCGGTTATCAAGCCGCTGGACATCCAGCGCGAAACAAAAAAGGCGCAGCACGCGCCACGGCGGATTAGCTCAATGTTCCTTTACTTGCGAGTACTTCGTCGTGCATGTGCTCTACTGTTCTTTGACTTGCGCCTGTACATCGACACTCGGCCAGCCGCCGCCGAGCGCCTTATAAAGCAGCACTGTGTCCGACAGAATCAATTGATGATTGGCGAGTAACGACAACTGCGCATCCAGCAGCGTGCGCTCTGTTTCGAACACCTCGAGTTGCGACACCACGCCAAGCCGCAGTTGCGACTGGATCTGATCGGCCACGATCTGCAAACGCTCGACCTGTTGCTGCAGCTCCACCCGCTGCGCCTTATGTGCATTCAGATTGACCAACGCGTTCTCTACCTCCTCGAACGCGCCCATGACGGTCGCGCGGTACTGCTGCTCCGCCACCGTCGACTGGGCCTGCGTCACTTTTACGTGCGCCCGCACACCGGGGTCGAGCAGCGGAATGTTGATGCTCGGCATGAAGCCGTAGGTGAACGACTTCAGCAGGTCGGTCAGCGCGAAGCTCGCCGTGCCGCCATGGCCGGTCAGGCTGATAGACGGCAATTGCGCGAGCTTGGCCTGACCGACAAGGTCATAGGCTTCGAGCACCCGGAACTCCGCTGCCACGACATCGGGGCGCCGCGAGAGTAGTTGTGCAGGCAGGCCGTCGGGCACGCCGGGCAACGCCACCCGCTGCTGCAAATGGCCTTTGGGCAAACGGAATTCGCCCGCCGGTACGCCGATTAGCGTGCACAGCGCGTTGTTCGCCAGATCGCGCGAGCGCCCTAGTTCCAGCAGCTGATTCGTCAGCCGATTGATCTCCGCCTGCTGCCGCAATACCAGTGTCTGCGGAATGAGACCACTGCGGCGCTGGCCTTCGTAAATCGACAGAATCTGGCGGTTGGTGACTAGCGTTTTTTGCTGCTGGTCGATCTGATCGTCGAACTGGAGAATCTGGAAATAGGTGCTTGAAACGTTCGAGACGAGTTCGAGATAACCGGCGCGCCAATCGGCTTCGCTCGCGCGGAATTCGGCCTTCTGCGCCTGCACGCCTTTCTCTACTTTTCCCCAGATATCGATGTCCCAGTTAACCTGCGTCGCCACGTTGTATTGCTTCGCAAAGGTTTGGCCGGTGGTTTTCTGGAAACTGGCGCCGCCGCCGAGATCCATGGTCGGCAGCGCACCGGCCCTGGCTTCGCCTATTTGCGTGCGAGCCACGTCAATGCGCGCAGCCAGTACCTTGATGTCGAAGTTGCCACCAATGGCCTTCGCAATCAGCGAGTCGAGCGTCGGATCGCTGAAGCCTTTCCACCAGTCGGGCTCGATGGTGGCTGCCGCAGAAACCGGGGTGCCGTTCTGACCGCTCCACGAGGTCTTGGCCGGCGTGTCGGGCCGCTTGTAGTCGGGCATGCTGACATCGACGCACGCGCACAAAGCGGCAGCGCCTATCGTTGCAGCGCAAAGTCCGCGCAACATCGCCACAGCGGGGCGATTGACGAAGCGCCGAACACTCTGTGAATCAGGCAACGCTGACACGGTTTTCTCCGATGACGCCCACTTCACTGCCCGATGCAAGCTCACCCTTCAAGTAAAGCATTTCCGCCGCCGCTTCACCATCGAAGCAGTGCATGAACATAGGCGTGGGAGATGTGCGGTGAAGAGGTGTCGCGTGAAAAGAACGATTGATGTGCAGAGTTTTTGAGGGGCGACTGGCGGACGCGCGGGCCGGCAAGACCTTGCGTCCGCCCGCGCCCGTTACGACACGAGGATGTTGTTGCTCGACGTGACGTGCGGATCGATCGTGGTCGTGACCCCAGCAACGAACGCCGCGTTGTTGCCGTTGGCGTTCTGGATGTTCATCGTCGTGCTGATCAGCTGAGTCGCATCGACCTTCTTGCTGTTGTTCGGCGCATAGACCGGCGCGAAGTTCAGATACGACGACGACGGATACATGTAGCCGGTGCCGCCGCGCACGGCGCTCATCGCCTTGCTGTCGAGTTGTTCGGTGATGGACAGGTCTTTGATCATCAGCGTGTTCATGGCAAATCTCCTGAAGGGAAGGTCACAGTCTTTCGGTTGGGTTCGAGCAACTTGTCTGCTCGAGCATCACTAACGCATGGCCTGTGCCAGTTTTGCTTCAGGCTCCTAAGAAATGTGCTGGAGTGCCGCGGGCAAAGCCTTCCGGCGAAACCGCAACGTCGTGACGCTGCGTGTGGTGGCGATGGGTGGGCATCGAAGTGATGGATTGCAGCCAACAACCGGCGCGAAATGGTTGGCTGCAACGTGACATCGGTTCGATCTGGCCTCGCGCGCGGCGTGCGCCTCAGTCAACGCGCAATGACCGTGATCTTTTTCGAGTAAACAGGCGGGTTGTGGGGGACGTGCATGTCGTCGCCCATCAGAAGCTGCAACGTGTGTTTGCCGGGCGGCAGTTGGATCATGGTTTCGGTTTCTCCCGCGCCGAAATGCAGGTGATTGCGGTCCGAGGGTATCTCCTGGTCCATTGGCGGTAAGTCCACGTCGATCAGCAGATGATGATGTCCCGTGTTCGGGTACTTCACGCCCTTCGGCGCGACGCCCATATAGCGCAAGCCGAACCACACGCGAAAGGGCTTGTTGGCGGGAACGACCTGGCCGTCGTTCGGATAGCCGATATAGGCATAGGCGCCGGAAGGCGACGACGCCCCGGCTGCCACGGCGAAATCGGCCACGCCCCATGCCGCCGACGCCACCAGCGCCGCGATTGCGATGAGTTTGTACATGAAGGTCTCTCCGTCCTGAGCAGGCCGCGTCGAATGCGCGGTACTCAATTAACTCGCTAGTCTTTCTGCACGGTAATGGTGATCTTTTTCGAGTACACGGGCGGCGTATGCGGCACGTGATTGTGGTCACCAAGAATGAGTTGCAACGTGTGCTTGCCTGGCGGCAACTCGATACGCGCATCCGTCTCGCCTGCGCCGAAGTGCAGGTGATTGCGGTCCGACGGAATTTCCTGGTCGAGGGCCGGCAGGTCCGTATCGATCAGAAGATGGTGATGCCCGCAGTTCGGAAACCCCACGCCTTTCGGGCACACGCCCATGTTGCGCAAGCCCATGCGCACCCAGAGCTTGCCGCCGTGAATCACGGCCCCGTCGGACGGCCAGATAATGTATTCCTCCGCGCCGGCGGGCGATGCAGTGGTGTCCGCGAATGCCGGCACTGGCAGCGCGGCGCCGGCAAGCGCCACGGCTAACAGGGTCCGCGAAGCCGCGCGCACTGCGCGCAGCCGCGAGATGACGTTGAAACTGGAGTAGGGAACAGCAGGGACATTGGTTCTTCGCATGGCGCACTCTCCCGAAGAGCGGTCGTGACCACCTCGACTGCACAGGCAGCGGGGCGATGGTGCTGCGATCGCGGGTGCGCGTGATGCGGCAGCCGCGTAGTTAAAACGACTGTGCCGCGTTGCTCTGTGAATCAGCTTAGAACGTAACTTGCCAAAAAGATACGCCACACTCGTTAACCGTATGGCGCACCGGTGAAAGTGTTGGTTGTGGCCCGCCACGCGCGTGCTATGTTTGTTGATACGTTGCAACGCGGACAGTGGAACGCACGTCGATACTTCGCCATCTCCCGCGCCGCGGTATCGGCAAACGGCAACGAACAGCGGCGAAAGCGCGGTGCCCGGATGCCTATGTTCTGTCCGGAACAAACAGGATGCGAAGATGTGCCGAATATTCCTGCTGATGTGGATGGCCGGGGCCATTCTGGTGAATTGCGACAGCGCGTTTGCCGTGGCTGCGCGCGAGAGCGCGGGCGCGGCGCATTCGGCCGCCGCCGCTGACGAAGCGACCGCGGCGTCCGTATCTTTCACACCGTTGGCACCGCTGGCACCGTTTACACCGATGCAGGCCGGCGCTGCGCGCATCGCGCTCGTTATCGGCAACGGTGCCTATGGTCCGCATGATTCCATTGGCAGCGATCCGGCGGGTGTCATCGAGCAAAATGCGCCACGCGACGCGCAGGCGTTAGCGCACCGCCTAAGTGCGCTCGGCTACGACGTGACGCTGCTTGCGGACGCAACGTCGCAGCAAATGCAGCGTGCGATTGGCGAATTTCGCGAGCGGCTGCGGGCGGGTGGGGTGGGTCTTTTCTATTTCGCCGGGCACGGCATGCGCATCGGCACGCAAACGTTGTTGATTCCCGCTGGCCTCGATATGCGTTCGCCTGCCTCGCCAGTTCGTGAAGGCATCGACCTGGATAACATCTTGCAGGCGATGAACGCGGCGCACAACGGTGGACTCAATATCGCAATTGTCGATACCTGTCTCGACAATCCGTTCACCGGCGAAGTTGTGGCTAGCGCCGCCGCGCTTCCGCCGCACACACTCGTTGCCTATGCAACGGCGCCCGGCGGCTTTGCAGCGGACGGCATGCGCCACGGCATCTATACGCATGCGTTGCTGCGCGCGCTCGACGAGACACCCGCGCAGCCGCTAATGAGCCTCTTTGCAAGCGTCGCGTCGCAAGTGAGACTTGCGACAGGCGGGGCGCAGCAACCGTGGATCGAGTCGTCATTGCCAGCTACAGCGGCGTTGCCACGCGGCACCACGCTTGCGTCTACCGGACAGGTTGCTAATGAAGCGACCGTGGTAGCCCTGCACAGCCGCGGCATATTGCCGAAGGACAGCAGCGAACAATACGAAATCACTTTCTGGAATTCGATCAAGGACAGCAATTACCCCGCAGACTACGAAGCGTATTTGAAGGCCTATCCGAACGGGCGCTTCGCCACGCTCGCGCATGCGCGCATCGATCGGCTGCGGGCGGCGGCATCGAACGCAGCCACTCCTGCGGCGCCGACGCAGCAGGGCTCGTCACCGGCCACACCGGCCACATTGCAACAGCAGCCAGCGCGGCCGGCGACATCGACTGCACCTGCACCGGGCGCGCCCGCGGCCTGGGCGACGCAGGACCGGCAGCGCGCCGCGGCGGCAGCGCCTGCCGCAAGCACTCCCTCGCCGTCCACGCCGCCGGCGCCTGTAGCCGCAGCACAGAAACCCGCTTCGCGCGCTCCGGCTGCAGGCGAAAGCCGTGACTGCGCCGCGTGCCCCATCATGATCGCGTTGCCCGCAGGTTCCTTCTCGATGGGCAGCAACAGCGACGACCCGTCCGAGAAGCCCGTTCATCACGTGACGATTGGTGCGCCGTTCGCTATCGGTAAATATGAAGTGACCGTCGAGCAGTGGAACGCGTGCGTAGCGGCCAACGCGTGTCCGAAGCTCACGCCCGAAACGAACGCCAACAAGGCGGCACCGGCGCGCGACCTGAGCTGGGACGACGCGCAGCAGTACGTGAAGTGGCTCAGCAAGACGACGGGCAAGCCTTACCGGCTGCCCACCGAGGCCGAGTGGGAGTACGCCGTACGCGGCGGCACCACGACCGCTTACTGGTGGGGCGACCAGATGCGCAAGGGCAACGCCAACTGCAAGGATTGCGGCGAACCGTGGCACAAGGAAGGCCCCGAAGCCGCGGGCTCGTTCGCGGCGAACCCATACGGCCTGTACGACATGAACGGAAGCGTGTGGGAATGGACTGCCGACTGCTGGCACAACTCGTATCAGTCCGCGCCTGTCGATGGCCGCGCGTGGGAAAGCCCCAGCTGCGACATGCGCGTGATTCGCGGCGGCTCGTGGCGCGAAGGTGGCGGCTACATGCTAAGCGCGACGCGCTTCAAATACAGCGCGGGCGTGCGCCAGTCGCAAGACGGTCTGCGTGTGGTCAAAGACCTGAAGTGATTCGCGGCACGATTGGTCAACTCGCGGCGAGCGTGTCACGGCGCATGCGGTCGTGTAGTGATCGGCGCAAAGTCCGCCACGATCCGTTCGCGGCCATACTTCGCGGCGATTTGCGCGAGACGCGTGTCGAGGGCATGCAGATAATCGGCGCGCGGTTCGGCTTCGGGACGCGGCTTGTCGAAAAGCGGCGCAGGCGTGATCAGCAATACCACCATCTCTGAACCGAACGGCTTTGAAATGACCCAGTCGCCCGCGCTGCCCACCGTTGCCGAATAATGCGGCGGGGCCTGGTTGTCCTTCGCGCGCGGGCTCGGCACCATATGTACGACATTGCCGTCTAGCTGGTAATAGTCGAGGTTCACATACGAATCGTAGCCGGGCGTGCTCACGTCCACTACCAGTGGATCGCCCTCGCTCAATTTGCCGCCCGGCGGACGCACCTGCAGGCCCGCAACGTGCCCCGCTTGCCAGTTCTGCACCCAGTAAGGCGCAAGCGCCTTGAGCGTGGCGCATTTGTCGTCGGCCGTGGGCTCTACGTCGAGCTTCAGTGCATCGACGCCGGGCAGTGTCGAGAGATCCTGTTTCAGGCGCGCCACGCCATAGCGCTGCGAGACATAGCCCCGGACCGTCAACGTGTGATCCTGCGCCGCAGCGGATAACGCCGAGCAGGGCACCTGAGCAAGCGTGGGCGTAACCGCCGCGAGCGTCAGTGCGGGCTTTGGCGTTGCAGGCGGCGTGGGCGGCGCGAGGGCAACGGACGAGCTCGCCGACGGCGCGCTGGGCGACGTGGCGGTAGTTGTCGCGGCGGTAGGTGTCGGGGCGCTGGTGGCCGTTGCTATTGTTGGGCTTGCAGTTGCCGTTGTTGCGTTTGCCGTTGTTGCACTTGCCGTCGCCGCACTTGCCGTCGCCGGACTTGCCGCCGTCGCACTTGCCGCCGTCGCACTTGCCGTTGTCGCAGTTGCGGTTGTCCCGCCTGCTGTTGTTGTCTCTGCCGCCGGCGCCCGGCTCGCGCTCGCCGCGCTGTCGCTCCCACCCGCAACCGTAGCCGCGGTCTTACTTTCCTGCGCCGATGATGACGACGCCATCTCGTCCGCACGCTGTTGCGACGCACCCGTCGCCACCTGCGCTTCACCATGACGATAAGGCGCCGCGCGCCACGCGAACACCGCCACAGCGGCCGAGCAGATCACCGCAAACCCGGCGAGTCCGGCCTTTGCCAATGTTCCGGACTTCTCCGCGCGCGCCTCGTTGTCGAATTCGGCGATGAAGCGCGTGACGCTCGGCATGCGCGTCGCGCGGTCGAACGAAAGCGCGGACCGCAATGCGCGCCACTGCCGCGCGTTGAGGCTGGCCGGACGCTGGGGCTTGAATTCCGCGTTGCGCGCCTGAGTGGCCGACAGGCGATCAAACGGATGGTGCCCAGTCAGCAGTTCATACGTGATGCAGCCAAGCGCATAGATATCGTCGCGCGGATCCGGCTCACGATGCTCGATCATCTCGGGGCTCGCATACGCAGGCGTCAGCGCGCCCAAGCTGCCTGGATCGAAGACGGTTGCATCGCTCTCTTCCTCCGGCCGTTGAAATACGCGAGCAATGCCGAAGTCGATCACCTTCACCTCGGCATTCGTCGTGAGAAACACGTTGGCGGGTTTGAAGTCGCAATGCACGAAGCCGCGTTCGTGCGCGTATGCGAGCGCGCTGCACATGCCGCGCACGATAGGCAGCGCGGCTCGGACCGGCATGCCCTGATATCCCGGCGTGCGCAGCAGTTGACTGAGCGGCTTGCCCGACAGGTACTCCATGGTCAGATAGACAATGGGCCCGTCGCGGTCGAAGTCGTACACGGTGATGATGTTGCGATGCGCGAGCACCTGTGCCTTGCGCGCCTCGCGCTGCAAGGCAACGAGCGAATTCGGATTGCCGCGAAACTGGACGTTGAGCACCTTGATCGCGAGATACGGCTTGCGGTCCGACGCCTCGAGCTTGCGCAGATCGAGCGCCTTATAGACCGTACCCATTCCGCCGACGCCCAGGCACTCTTCGAGCACGAAGCGGTTGTTCAGCGTATCGCCAATACCCTTGATCTGGTCGTGCCCCCCGGCATTTGAAGAGACGGCCGCGCTCGCCGGGGCGCCTGGGACCACCGAGGGAAATTCAACCGTGGTCTGTATGCCGGTTTCCTCGCCGCCCGCCGCCACGTTCGACACGCGCAACTGCTCAATGCGTCGCCGCACCTCGATGTAAAGGTCCTCCGGCAACGGCGCCTTGCGCTGCGCCGCGCCGAGCATCTCCAGCAACTGCGCGGGACCGAGGCGTTCGGTCACCAACGTGCTGTCGAGTTGAGCGACGAACTCGTCACGAGACAGCTCGCCGTTCTGAAAGTCGTGAATCACACGCGCAAGGCTAGCCATATTGTGCGAAGTGCCGCCGCTGCCGTAGACCCGTTCGCTTGCGATCGGGGTCGCTCCGGCCGATAGGAAAGCTGTCGTAACCAGTTACATGTGCCGCTTCGATACTAGCTCCCACCCTGGGCTTTCGCAAACCAGGATTGCCCCGCGCGAGGCACGCCAAGCGTCTGTTGCACGCGATCCAACAGAATCCGGCGCTTTGTCGGGTGCACGCCACCATTCGGCGCGAGCATCGCGTCTTCAGAGAGTAGAAGAGACTACGTCGCAGCGGGCCGTGAGCCTTGTGGAGCAAGGTGCGGCCAACTTTATTAGGAACCTTGAATAAATCTGGCACAGGCCATGCATTAGTGACGCTCGAGCAGACAAGTTGCTCGAACCCAACCGCAGAACCGTAACCATCCCTTTCAGGAGACTCACCATGAACACGCTGATGATCAAAGACCTGTCCATCACCGAACAACTCGACAGCAAGGCGATGAGCGCCGTGCGCGGCGGCTTCGGCCCCTCCACGTCGTACTTCAACTTCAGCCCGGTCTACGCGCCCGACTACAGCAAGAAGGTCAACGCGACGCAACTGATCAGCAACGAACTCAACATCCAGAACGCCAACGGCAACAACGTGGCTTTCGCCGCCGGCATCAGCTCGACGCTCAACCCGTCGGTCACCTCGATCAACAACATCCACATGTAATGTGCGACGCGGCGAAGCGGCCACCGCGGTAGGCCGCTTCGCCTCGTACGAGGCGCCTCCTTCTTTCTCATACCTTTGGAGCAACACCATGTCATCTCTCATGATTTGCGATCTTTCCCGTACCCGCGAACTCGACCGCCGTGCCATGTCGGCAGTCTCGGGCGGCAGCGGCGTGCCGGGCGTGCCGTCGGTAAGCGGCCTGAGCGGCATTGCCAATGTCAATGTCTCCGTGAACCAGAACCTCAACCAGTTGCAATACGTAAACGTCGCGGCGTTGAACAACGTGGGCGTTATCGGCGCGGGCATCGTCCCTCTGCACCTGAACGTCAGCCCCGCGCTGTGGGCATCCAACACCGCTGTCGTGTGACGGCGTGCAGTAGCGAAGGACCGGGGGCTTCCCTACTGCCGCCTCGCCTATCCAGCAGGCAGCTTGAAAACATATTTCCTATACTCATAGTGCGACGAGACCTCAGCACACTGGACAACACCCGCGAGAGTGAACCGGATCATTGCACCGGTGCATCGCTCCGCTTTCCCGGCGAATACATCATGGCCAAGCTTCACATCAAAGACCTTGCGGAGAGCGTCGAACTCGACCGTCAGGCAATGGCCGCCATTGTCGGCGGCGCACGCATTGGCGCTCGCCTGACGAGCGCCGCGCCGCTCGTGCCGGCCTCGGCGCGCGTCGTCGAATACCCGCCCGGCTTTCCGGCCGCGCATCGAACCATCGCGAAGGTGGCGGCGACCCGTCCTACACGGCGCAGCTAGGTCTGCGTTCGATCGAGGAGTGCAGCGGCATGCGTCGTCGGCGCGTGCCGTTTGCGTTTGTGCGTGCGCTTGTGCGTGCGTTTGTGCGTGCGTTTGTGCCTGTGCCTGTGCCTGTGCCTGTGCCTGTGCCTGTGCCTGTGTTTGCGTTTGCGCCGCTTTGCCGTAGCGAGCGACGCTCTGGCGCCGCGACCTCATAGACGTGCTTGCAGACCAACACTCCAGGCTCGTTCTGTGGGGCGTACCCCCACACCTGGCTTCAAATTTCCGCTGATGGTGACGAACCGTTAGTGCAAGCGCGGCGCGCATCCCTGCCTGGCCTTGCGTCCGCAGGCACACGGCAGATGGGCTCTTTATCACGCGCAAATTGGCATATGCCTTGCAGAGATCCGAGCGAGCACGCCGCCGTGCTCGCCCCACTACCTCAAGGAGTATTGCCATGAAATCCACCGTCATCATCAAGGACCTCCCCCGCAGCGCCGAAGGCGTCCATCAGGAAGTCACGCTCACCGCCGAGCAGTTGAAAGTTGTGCGCGGAGGCCGGTCCGTCGTCGTCACCGTCGACGGCGGCGCCCTCGGCCACGTCGACGACTTTGGGATTAACACCGCCATTTTCGAAGGCCGCATCAAGGGCACCTATCTGTAGGACGCTCCACATGCCAGTAATTGGAAACCGCCGCGCCACGGGCTTGCCCCGCAAGACGCGGCGGTTCCACGCCACCCGCCGACAACCCGTCCTTGCTTTTTGTATCAACCGATATATAATCCCGTTTTATATCGACTGATACAGAACCACCAGCCGGTGGCAAAGGACATGCATCATGGCGCGACCCCGCGGATTCGATGAGGAAGAGGTGCTCGAAGCAGCCAGCGCAACGTTCTGGCTGAAGGGCTATGAGGCCACGTCCACGCGCGACCTGGTCAAGTGCACCGGTCTGACGCAGCCGAGCCTCTATAACGCATTCGGCGACAAACGCGGGCTGTATCTGCGCGCGCTCGAACATTACCTGGACCGCTCATTGCGCGAGCGCATCAGGCGGCTCGAGAGCGCCCTGCCGCCCGCGGAAGCCATCACCGGCTTCTTCGACGAAACGATAGAGCGGTCAGTCTCCGACCCGCACAAGCGCGGCTGCATGCTGGTCAATTCGGCGCTGGAAATCACATCGGACGACGAAGCATTCCGCAATCTCGTCGCAACCGAAATCGCTGAGATTCGCGAGTTCTTTCACCGTTGCTTCACCGCGGCGCAAAAGAACGGCACGCTGCCCGCAACCATTTCTGCCGATGACGCCGCCGCTCATCTGCTCGCCACCGTGCTCGGCATGCGCGTGCTCGCACGGGTCGATCCGCAGCGTGCCGTCTTGACCAGTGCGGTAGCGAGCGCACTCGTGCTATTCGGCCTGCCGGCACTGCCCATGAGACACAGTGACGGATAAACCCCGCGCCTGACAAGGCGCACCTCCCCGCACACTTTTGCAGTATCACAGACCCCGGCGCTACGTCACGCACGTTGGCCGGCAAAGGAACCGTCATGTCTACAGCGCCTTCATTGACCTCTTCGGCTTCGACATCGCTCGACGCCCGCGCGCTTTTTGCCACGCTCGCCGGACTGAGCGGCAGTCTCGTCGCGATCGGACTCGCGCGTTTTGCGTACACGCCGCTGATTCCATCGCTGATTCAGGCGCACTGGTTCACGTCGTCGCAAGCCGTCACATTAGGCGCCGCGAATTTCGCCGGCTATCTGATCGGCGCGCTGATCGGCCGACCGCTTGCGTCCGCGTTGTCGAACCGGGCTGCACTGCGCATGTTGATGGCGGTGGTCACGGCCGCGTTCTTCGCGTGTGCGTATCCGTTGTCAATCAGCTGGTTCTTCGTATGGCGTTTGCTGTCGGGCATTTCCGGCGGCGCCATCATGGTGCTGGTCGCGACTTCCATTCTTCCGCACATTCCCGCACCGCGCCGCGGCTTCGTGAGCGGCATGATCTTTCTCGGACTCGGACTCGGTATTGCGGCATCCGGCACACTGATTCCTGAACTTCTTCACTTCGGATTACGAACGACATGGTTCGGGCTCGGCACAGTCGCGCTCGTCCTCACAGCAGTGAGCTGGTTCGGCTGGCCGTCGACAAACCCGCCCGCGCCCGCCGCGGCGCCCGCTCATCATCAGACTGCGCAAAGCGCCACGCTCGGGTTGCGCGTGCTCTATGCGCAATATGCGGCCAACGCACTTGGTCTTGTGCCGGCCATGATTCTGCTGGTCGATTACGTGGCACGCGGCCTGGGCCGCGGTGCAGGGATCGGCGCCAACTACTGGGTGTTGTACGGGCTCGCCGCCATCGCAGGACCGGTGATCGCCGGCAACATTGCGGATCGTATCGGCTACGGCAAGGCTTATCGCGTGGCATTGCTGCTGCAAGCCGTCGCTGTTGCGCTGCTCGCGCTCTCTGGCAACGCCTGGGTGCTGGCCTTGTCGACGGTGATACTCGGCATCTTCACGCCCGGCGTCGTGCCCCTCGCGCTCGGCCGCATTCATGAACTCGTGCCGCACGATCACACGGAACAGCGTGCGTCATGGAGCCGCGCGACCACAGCATTCGCACTCTTCCAGGCGCTTGCCGGTTACGGCTACTCATATCTGTTTTCGCATTCGCATAACAACTACGCGCTGATCTTCGCGTGCGGCGCTGTGGCGCTGGCAGGTGCGTTCGTTGCGGATCTGATCGCTTCGCGTGCCGGCGGCACGCACACTTCAGCGGTGTAAGGACTCCGCGCCCTTTTGAGTTGGGCACGAGGTTTGCTCCGCTTAGGTCACGACACTGTCTGGCGTCCGGTACGGTTGCACGTTCAGCATGCGTGCACGGACTTCACGCAAGACAGCGCCATCAACCAAGCGGAGGTCATATATGTTGGGAACTATTCTTCTGGTTGTGCTGATTCTTCTCCTTATCGGCGCGTTGCCGACCTGGCCACATAGCCGCTCCTGGGGTTATGCGCCTACGGGTGGTCTCGGTCTCGTCCTGATTGTCGTAATCGTGCTGCTTGTCGTTGGCGTCATATAGCAATTCGCTTGACGCAATCACACGTAGATCAACGCGGACCTGGCCGCCGGGTTGCGATGCAGTGAACTGCTCGCCTACCCGGCGGCCTCGCTACATCTGAACGTCGACACAAACGCTGGTCAGCACCGAGGAATTGCGATGGAAAAGTTACTTGCCAATCAGTTTGCGCTGGTCACGGGCGCAAGTTCCGGCATTGGCTATGGCGTCGCGCAAGCGCTTGCCCATGCCGGCGCCTCAGTTGCGCTGAATTATCATTCGCACGCCGAATCGGCAGAGAAACTTGCCGACGAAATCAATCAGTCAGGCGGCGTGGCATTTGCCGTACAGGCCGACGTATCGAATCCCGAGGACGTGGAGGCCATGTTCGACGCATGCCGCGCCCGCTTCGGCACGCTGGATATCGTGGTTGCGAATTCCGGTTTACAAAGGGACAGCGCGATCGCCGATATGTCGATGGAAGAGTGGCAAACCGTGCTCGGCACCAATCTGACGGGACAGTTTCTCACTGCACAAGCCGCTGTGAAGGAGTTTCGGCGGCGTGGGCCAACCTCCGCATCGAAGTCACTGGGCAAGGTTATCTGCATGAGCTCGGTACACGAGGTCATTCCGTGGGCCGGGCATGTCAACTACGCCGCGTCGAAGGGCGGCGTTCAGATGTTTATGAAGTCGCTCGCGCAAGAAGTTGCGCCCGAGAAGATTCGCGTGAACTCAATTGCTCCCGGCGCAATTCGCACGAACATCAATCGCGACGCGTGGGACACGAGCGCCGCAAGCACGAAGTTACTGCAACTGATTCCATACGGGCGTGTGGGCGAAGTGGAAGACATAGGCAAGGCCGCAGTCTGGCTCGCATCCGACGAAAGCGATTACGTTGTGGGCACAACCTTATTTGTCGACGGCGGAATGACGCTGTATCCGGGCTTTATCGACAACGGCTAGCGCTGCGCGGTGCGAAGGCATTCATCAGGCAAACTCCGGCAAACGCAGTACACGCCCCGGGCACGCGTCATGCTGAACCTCCGTCGTGTTCCAACCCGATACGAAAGGAGAAACATCATGCCTTACCTACTTGGCTGGCTTCTGGGTGTTCCGGTGATCGTGCTGGTGATTCTGTACCTCATCTTCCATTGATCATTCGAAACAGGCTCCATGGCGCGGCCCTTCTGTGGCCGCGCGTCTCTTCACGCCGCACTTCACGCGAGTGCCAATTATGCGTTCGGCCCGGGCGAGGGTTCGGTGCGACGTGGTAGCGGCGCAATTCGCTCTCATGCTCGCTTCGGTAAAAGGAGCGTTGTACCGTTAGCGGCCTGTGGCCGCGCGTGACCGCCGCGAGATCGGCGATCCGGACGGTTGTCCCGGGCACGAAGGCACCGTCAAAATATACCGGGACCCACGCTGGATAGGCTTCCTAATGCGCCGTGCGATCAGGCGACTAGCGGAAGATTCTTCCGATAGAATCATGTCTGAACGAACAATCTTCCGGGCCGTACCATGAGCACCAGGATCCGCGCACTGGACAATCAGGACCGCAGAATCCTCCGCGCATTGCAAAAGAACGCGCGCGTGAGCAATGCGGAACTGGCCGAACTCGTCGGCATGTCGACCACCGCTTGCTGGAACCGCACGCGTCAACTGGAAAGCGAAGGCTATATTCGCGGCTACGTTGCTCTGCTGGATCAGCAGAAGCTGGGGCTCGCAGACATCGTGCTGCTCGAAGTCACGCTCGACCGTCACGACGACGACGCCCTCGCCCGCTTCGGCGCCGAACTCGCGACACTCACCGAAGTGCTGGAGGCGTACCTTGTATCCGGCGATTACGACTATCTGGTGAAGGTGGCGGTAGACGGCACCGCGGGCTACGAGCGATTCCTGCGCGAGAAGCTATATAAGATCGCGGGCATTCGTCATAGCCGCTCCATGTTCGCGTTGCGCTGCATGAAGAGCATTCCGTCAGTGCAGGTCTAATGCGGCAACCCGCAGTTCAGTCTGAGCGCAGCGGCTTTTGACACGCGGCGAGCACTGTGCCGCCCGCGAGCAACAGCGCGGAATAGATAAGGCCGCGAGCAAGGCCCGCTCCGTCCGATACCCAGCCAATCACCATTGGCCCCACAATCTGCCCGAACGCAAACACGATGGTGAAGGCGCTAATGCCTTTGGCCCAATGGCTGGGCGGCAGATTGTGGCGCACGAATGCCGTGGTGGATGCAACCGCCGACAGGAACGTCGCGCCGAACAGCGCGCCGGATACAAAAGCGATCCACGTTTGCGTGAACAGTGCGGGCAGCAGCGTCGCGACCGCGAGCAGCGCACTGAGCGCGGCCAATGCCTGACCGCCGCGCATGCGGTCGAGCAAGCCGGACCAAAGCCGCGCCGAGAAAACCGTCGCCATACCCAGCAACATATAAAATCCGGTGACGACAGCGGCGCTCATGCCCGCGTTGCGTAACAGCGCGACGATGAACGTCATGTAGCCGATATAGCCGACGCCGAACAAGCCATACCCGGCGAGTACCCACGCGAAGCTCCGCCACCGCGCGGTATCCCTCATGCCCAGGCGTTGCGCGCCCGCTGACGCCACGGGGTGCAAGCGCCCGATCCTGCGTGCAGCGCCCACCGCCGCCACGGTAAACAGCGCGCAGGCGGCAGCCAGCGCGAACCACGCGAACTGCCAGCCATGTGCACGATCGAGAATCGTCAACGGCACCAATACCGACGAAGCAGCGATGCCCCATCCCGTGCCGCCGTAGTACAGGCCAAGCACAAGCCCGGCATCGCGCGGTCTCGCCGATGCGAGGCGCGCGGCCAGCACACCGCCACTGATAAAAATCGCCGCGCTCGCCACGCCGGTTATCACACGCAGCAACAGCAACAGATTTGTGTCCGCGACAAGGCCGCTAGCAGCCATCAACAACGCGGTCACTCCGCAACCGGTCACGCACACCGTGTCTGCCCGCCAGCGGCGTGCGAAATGCGGAAAAGCCAGCGCGCCGAGCAGATAGCCGAGCGCGTTCGCGGTGTTCATCGCGCCGGCTTCCGCGAAGGTCCAGCCAAGATCCTGTTTCATCGACGGTAACAGCAGCGCGTAAGCGAAGCGCGCGAACCCGAGTGCGATCGCGCTTCCTAGCGATAACGCGGCGGCCAGCATCAGCGTTGGCAAGCGTTGCGCGGCCTCGTCGGCGATGGAGGAGGAATGCGCGGTTGCGGACCGATCTGTCGACATAAGCTAATGTGCGTGAGCAGACATGGTTGCCTGGCGGTTTTATGTTTTGGCTGCGAGTGCAGCGCGCCTCGCCATCTTATCCGCAGACGCCGCGCGGGGCTGACAGTTAGTTGCATTCGGCGCGCGCTGACTTGCCTCCGGAAATACGCCTTCAACAACCGGCGCGCTATGAGGCGAGCGGCGTCAAAGACCACGCGACGCACGCAGCGTAGCCCTGCGGCGCGGTAATCCACTGCGCGGCCAGGGTCCGCATATCGTCGGGAACCGCGTTGCGCAGCTTGACGCAACGGCCCTCGCGCGGCAGCACAGTCAAATGCTGCAAGCCGCGTGCGATGCCCGCGCCCGTCGTCTTCACGAGCGCTTCCTTTGCGGTCCATGCATCGTAGAACGCAGCCATTTGCTGTGAAGGAGCGAGGCGCTCGATCCACGTCGCCTCGTCCGGGTCCAACGTCAACGCGACGATGGAGCGCCAGTCGAAGGTACTGACGCACTGCTCGATATCGACACCCACGCGCCGCGCCGCCGAAATCGCGATCAGCCCGCACGCGCCAGCATGAGATACGTTGAAGTCGAGCACGCTCGAAGCCGCGAGCCGTGGACGACCGTTTTCATCGACGCTCAGGCGCACAGCGGGAGCATCCGCGCCGCTGCGTCGGGCGAGCAACTCACGCAACGCAGCGCGCGTGGTGGCAAAGCGCAGCGCGTCTTCGTGGCGGCGGAACTGGTGCGCCCTGTTGCGTTCCTCGTCACTGAGGGACCGAAACGCAGGCGCATCGAGCGATGCATCGAAAGACACGTCGACCCGCCACAACGACAGATCGGGCGGGCCTTCATGCTGAAGCGGGACGGGCTCGAGGGTGGCAGACATCGCAAGAATGAGGCGCAATGGAATTGTGCGACTCTACACGATGGCGCTTGCACAAACCGCGCCGCCTTTACCCTGCCTTGCTTTCTTTCGGCACGCCAACCAGCAGCGCAACGCCGCTCGCAAACAGCAGTATGGTCAGCAGATACAGCGCGTTGTCCATGCTGCCGGTGTGCGTCTTGATCAGGCCGATCACCCAGGGGCTCACAATGCCGCTCGTAATGCCAATGCTGCTGATCAATGCAATGCCGCCCGCCGCCGCTGCACCCGACAGATAACTCGACGGCACGGTCCAGAAGATCGGCAGCGCCGCAAAAATCAGCACGGCGGCAAGCGAGAGAATCGCGAGCATCGCGGGAAAACTGCTTAAATGCAGGGTCAAAAGCGAAAGCGCGAGGCCGCCGCCGATGGTGCATACCGCAAAGTGCCGGCGACGCTCGCCGCGCCGGTCCGAATGACGCGCAATCAGAATCAGGCCAATCGCGCCAATCGCATTCGGAATGACGCTGTACAGGCTGATCGCCAGAACATCGCGAATGCCGAAGTCGCGGATCATCAGCGGCATCCAGAAGTTGAGCGTCAACGACGCGCAGGTCAGCGAGAAATAGATGAAGGCGAACAGGTAGACGCGCGGATTGCGCAAAGCCTGCACGAACGAATGCGATGAGTGCGACGCATGTGCAGATGCAGCGCCTTTCTCGTCGCGTTGGGCGATGAGTTGCGCTTTCTCATCGGCCGTGAGCCATTTCGCGTCTTGCGGTCCGTCGACCAGATAGACCGCGGCGACCAGTGCGAGAATGACCGCCGGTGCCCCTTCTATGACGAACATCCACTGCCAGCCGAACAGACCGAGCACGCCGCCCATATCGCGCATGATCCATCCCGACACGAGGCCGCCCAGCACGCCCGCCACCGCTACGCCAGCAAAGAAGATCGACAGCACCGCTGCGCGCCGGCGGGCCGGATACCAATACGTGAGGTACAGCACGATGCCCGGAAAGAAGCCCGCTTCGAACACACCGAGCATAAAGCGCAGCAGATAGAAGTGCGCGGGCGTCGATACCATCATCATGCCGACCGAGGCCACGCCCCACAGCAGCATGATGCGCGTGAACGTTCGACGCGCGCCGAACCTGGCAAGCAGCAGATTGCTTGGCACCTCGCAGAGCACATAGCCGATATAGAACACGGCCGCACCGAGCCCATACATCGCGTCGCTAAAACCAAGGTCGTGCTTCATCTGCAACTGCGCAAAACCAATGTTGATGCGGTCGAGAAACGACACCACGTAGCATAGAAACAGGAACGGGATGATGCGCAACGACACCTTGCGATACAGCGGATCGTCGTGCGCGGCGGCGCTCGAGGCCGGCTCGAGCGCCGGTGCGAAGGATTGACTCATCGGTTATCTCCAGACTTGAGGCGTGAGGGGTCCAACGGACCCGCGGGTCCGGCGTGTTAATCGCCGTGTTGTTATGTGACGTTGCTGCGTGGCGTTGCCGCGTGACGTTGAAGGGTCGGGTTGCCGCCTCGTGCAGACATGCCGTGCAGTTATGCCGCGCGGCTACGCCTCGCAGCTATTTGCAACCTGCTAGTGAACTTGCATGTAAGCCGGCCTTGGCGGCGCTGCGAACAACGCGCCGCGCGACAAGCCGCGCGCGCGTTCCTTCTCCACGGGTTGAAGATCAGGCGGCAAGCGGATGAACCTCGCCTCCTTCCGGCGAGACATCGGCCACGCCTTCGCGCGCATGCCGGATTGCTTCGAGCAGCGTCGCGTGGTCGCCAATATGGTTGGCAAGCAGCAGAATGAGTTGAGCGTTGGCCGACTGGCTCCGTGCGTCGTCGAGGTCGCGATGCATGTCGATCAGCGCCTCATAGAAATCGTCGGGCCGCGAGAGATTCGGTTGAGTGTTCAGTGCCACGGTGTGTCTCCAGATTCTACTTTTTGCATTCCGGCCTCCGTGCTCAGGCAGTGCCTTCCACACACGACGCACGCTTTAACGCATGCTCGACCTCGAGCGGTTCGAGCTGCCGCCAGCGCGCACACACGTGCTGGTCCGGCCGGATCAGATAGAACGTGCCGGGTTTCGCGTCATAGCGCGCGCTCGCAAGACCGTCGGTGTCGCGCAGAAGCGTCGCGCCCGCGATGCTCGCAGACTGCGTTTTGCCGCCCGTGATCACCACGAGCTTTAACGGAATCACGCTTGTGCGAAGTGCATTCAGCGCGCTTGCGTTTGCCGCGTCGATGCCTTCGTCGCCGCAAAAAAGCACGCCGGTGAACTGCTGACCGAGATGCTGGAGCAGCCACGCCGGTTCGCCATGCGCCTGCACAGGCGCATCGACACACGGCGCCCCGGGCACCATCAGGCCTTCGAAACCGTCGCTATCCGCTGTATTGAGCGGCGAATCGCTCAGCACCGCAGGCACCGAGAGACGGCCGCTGTTGGTCAACTGCCGCGCAAACGGATGATGGCGCGCGAGCTTCAGCACGGCGTCGCGGAACACGCGGCTCACCGGACTTTTCGGCGTGATGAAATCAGTGGAGCGTGTGGAGTTGCGGATGTTTTCGTCGGCGGCAAATTCGCGTTCGCTCGCATAAGTGTCGAGCAACGCGTCCGACGCCTTGCCTTCCAGCACCATCGCCAGCTTCCATGCGAGGTTTTCCGCGTCCTGGACGCCGCTGTTCGCGCCGCGTGCGCCGAACGGCGACACGCCGTGTGCGGAGTCGCCCGCGAACAGCACATTGCCGTGCCGGAAGCGTTCCATGCGCAAGCACGAAAACGTATAGACGCTGACCCATTCCAGCTCGAATCTGGCATCCGGGCCGAGCAATGCGCGCACGCGCGGAATCACGCGTTCAGGTGTTTTTTCCAGCACCGGATCAGCGTCCCAACCCAGCTGAAAGTCGATTCGCCACACGTTATCCGGTTGGCGGTGCAACAGTACCGATTGATTGGGATGAAAGGGCGGATCGAACCAGAACCAGCGCTCCGTCGGAAAATCGGCTTCCATTTTCACGTCGGCGATCAGGAAGCGGTCTTTGAACGTCACGCCCTTGCTGTCGAGTCCCATCAGATTGCGAATTGGACTGCGCGAGCCGTCGGCGGCAACGACATAGCGGCCACGCAATGCGTATTGACCGTTGGGCGTTTCGACAGTCAACGTGACGGCGGCGTCGCACGTGCCCGGTGTGCCGCTCTGCTCGATGCCGACCACTTTGCTTTTCCAGCGAATTTCGATGTTCGGCATTTCCTGCGCGCGCTCGAGCAGGAATCCTTCGACGTAGTACTGCTGCAAGTTGATGAACGCGGGCCGATGATGGCCCGTCTCCGGCTGCAGATTGAACGTGTAGACGAGCTCGTCTTTAAGGAACACTTTGCCGACATTCCAGCTGATGCCCTTCTCCACCATGCGCTGGCCGCAACCGAGCCGATCGAAAATGTCGAGCGAGCGTTTGGAAAAACAGATTGCCCGCGAGCCCGTGGAGAGCGAACAGTCGTCGTCCACGAGTACCACCGGCAGCACGCCCTGTTGCGCGAGGTCGATTGCCGTAGCAAGACCTACCGGCCCCGCGCCGACCACGATCACCGGGTAGACCGTCTGCTCACCGCCGTTGCGCGGGTCCTGCTCGCGACACGGCTGGTACTCGAACGACAGCGTCTGGTAGTTGATGCTCATCTTGTGTCTCCGTCCTTCTCCGCTTTGCTCTGCTGGCTCCGCTGCTGCGCGCTTCTATTGTTTTATGCCGCTCAGGCTTGCAGCGCGTCCCACATTTCCTTGTCGCGCTGCGCAGTCCAGATGCGCGGATGGGTGATGCCGCTCGCTTCGTCGTACGCGCGCGAGACGTCAAACGGCAAACAATGCTCGTAGATGAATACATGGCCGAACTTCGGGTCCATTGCCTTGCGCGTGTGCGCCATGGCGGCCTTCAGGTCGAGCTTCTGCGCGACGGCTTCACGGCCTTGCTGAAGGAGCGTGGTCACGAAATCCTTCGTGTAGTCGAGACCCTTGTTGACGTCTTCAGGCGTGGTCAGCGCGGGGCCGCGCCCCGGCACGAGTTTTTCGGCGTTCAGCGCACGCAGAGCTTCGAGCGTGGCCGGCCATTGTTCGAGTTGCGCGTCGCCGCAATAACAGGCTGCGTCGTATTCGACCAGATCGCCTGAAAAAAGCACCTTTTGCGACGGCAGCCACACCACGGTGTCGCCCTTCGTGTGACCGGCGCCCAGATGCGCGATGCGCACTTCCAGCTTGCCGAGAAACAGCGTCATTTCTTTTTCAAAGACGAGCGTGGGCCACGTCAGCCCCGGCACTGTTTCGACGCCGGCAAAAAGACGCGGAAAGCGTTCAATTTCCGACTTCATGTCTGCTTCACCGCGCTCGACGATCATCTCGTAAGTGCCGCGGCTCGCAATGATTTCCTGCGCGCCTTCCTTGAAATACGCCGATGCGCCCAGCACGCGCACCGCGTGATAGTGCGACAGCACGACGTATTTGATCGGCTTGTCGGTAACGCTGCGAATCTTCGCGATAAGGTCTTGCGCCATGGCCGGCGTGGCTGTGGTGTCGACGATCAGCACACCGTCGTCGCCGATGATCACGCCCGAGTTCGGATCGCCTTCCGCCGTGTATGCGTAGGCGTTCTCGGACAACTGGGTCCACGTGACTTTCTTGACTTCCAGATCGGCCTGCGATGCGAATGCCTTTGCCATGCTCGTCTCCCTCAAAAGTTGGACGTGAGGCGAGACGGCCGGCCATGCGTCGCGGCGCAAGCTGACGGTATTGAAGGGTGTCTCGCCCCGTTTTTGATTCTGTGACTGCGACGGTGTGTCGGGGTAAATGCATCTTAGGACTCGGGCTGTTTATTTGTCAATAGCGAAATGTATCGCTATACGCAAATCAAACGGTGGCTAAGATGAAGGGCGGGGACCGCCGCAGTACGCGGTTCCCGTTCGGTTAACATGGACCTTTTTTAACGGACAGGCGCGGGTGTGAGCAAAGCAGTGAAAGCAGCCGAAGGCGCGAGAGGCAAAAGGCCGGCCGCCAACGAGACAGCGCAAAGCAGCAAGACGCAGCGCGGCATTCAGAGTGTCGAAGTGGGCGGACGGCTGCTGCTCGCGCTGGCGCAGGCGCGCGTGCCCCTTGCACTGTCCGACCTGGCCGTTGCCGCCGAACTGGCGCCAGGCCAAGCGCATGCTTATCTGGTGAGCCTGAGCCGCCTCGGTCTCGTCAAGCGCGACGAATTGTCGGGCCGCTATGAGCCCGGACCATTGTCATTGCGGCTCGGGCTGCTGCATCTGGAACATCAGCCGGCGTTTCGTGCCGCCGTGCCGCGCGTGGCCGCGCTCGCCGAAGCAATCGGCTTTAGCGTGGCCATTTGTATTGCCGGGCCGCAAGGACCGACCATCGTCCGGTATGAGCATGCGGGCTTTCCGCTGCATGTGAATCTGCACGTGGGCACGGTCATGTCGCTGCCGGCGACATCGACGGGACGCGTGTTTTGCGCTTATCTGCCGCGCGAAACGCTGGAGGCGATGTGGGCAAACCAGTCGGGCGCAGCAGAAAACCGGTCGAGCGCGCCGCGCGACGCCGCATTTCAGGCGTCGCTCGAGAGAATCCGCGCACGTGGCCTGGAGTGCAGTGTGGATGCGCCGAGCCCCGGCATTAGCAGCCTGAGCGCGCCGGTATTCGACGAGCGCGGGCATCTGGCGCTGGCGTTGACGGTAATCGGCTCGACCGGCGCGTTCAATGTGGCCGCCGAGGGCCCGACCGCTCGCGCGCTCGTCGCCACCGCTCGCGAAATCGGCGCGCAACTCGCACTTGAACCTTCACTGCTTGCATCGTCCGCATCGTGACCGACCACTCTCCTCCCGTTTCCGCAGACGCCAAACCGCAGCGTGGCATCCAGTCGCTCGACAGCACGGGCGAGCTGCTGGCGGCGCTCGTCGCGGCGGCGCGGCCGTTAAACTTGCGCGACCTCGCGGCCGCAGCGGGCATGCCGCCGGCAAAAGCGTTTCCGCATCTGGTGAGCCTTCTAAAGACCGGCTTGCTCAGCCGCGACGCGTCCGGTTGTTTCGAGGCCGGGCCGCTCGCGCTGGAACTCGGTTTGATCAGCCTGCAGCGCCTTTCGCCGACGCGCGAGGCCGAGCCCGAAGTGGTGGAACTCGCGGCAAGCACTGCGATGAGCGTCGCCATGGCGGTGCTCGGTCCACTCGGGCCGACGGTCGTGCGGCTCGAGGAATCGCCGCGCCCGTTGCATGTGAGCCTGCGCGTGGGCACGGTTATGTCGCTGGTGAACACGGCGATTGGGCGGGTCTTCGCGGCGCATATTGCAGACGACGTGCGCGCCGGTCTGCTCGCGCAGGACCCGTTGCGCCTCGCAGGGGCGAACGAAGCCGACGTCTTCGCGGATCAAGGCACGCCGCCGGCGCTGAAAAAGACCTACGCGCAGCGCCTTGCCCAGATTCGCGCGGACAGCATCGATACGGCGCTGAGCCGCCCCGTACCGGGCATCGACACACTCGCCGCGCCGGTATTCGATCACACGGGCAGCATTTGCCTCGTACTCGCGCTGATGGGGCCGAGCGGCAGCTTCGACAGCGCCGCGACGGCCGGTCCCGCACAGACGTTGCGCACGGCAACGCTGCGCCTCTCGCGCAGGTTTGGGTGGATGGGGTGAGCTGCGGATTTGCGCGCGGCAACGCATCGTGCAGCCGCAGCGCAGGCCGCGGCGGCACCGAGAGACCCCGGCGCAGGCAGTAGGGAGTTCGCCCCGCCTAATCCCCCGTTTGCGGCTCATGCGACGACAACCGCGCTTTCGCATGCCGCATCTTCTCCAGCGTCTTCGGGCCGGCCTTCAGCGCAACGCCAATGGCGAGTGCGTCAATGATGCAAAGATGCACGAGCCGCGACACGCCCGGCGTATTCGGATCAATCGGACTTGGCACGCGCAGCAGCAGCGCAATATCCGCGAGCCACGCGAGGCGCGAGCCGACATTCGTCAGCGCGATGGTGGTGGCCCCGCGTTCCTTCGCGATCTGAATGCTTTCGTTCACCTCGACGCTGCGCCCCGAGTGCGAAATGCCGAAGGCCACGTCGCCTGGCTCCATCATGCCGGCGTAGAGGCGTTGCAAGTGCGCGTCGGTAAAAGCGCTGGCCGCGATGTCGAGGCGCAGCAAGCGCAGCGCTGCATCTTGCGCGACGAGACCCGACCCCGAGCCGACGCCAAAAAAGAACACACGCCGCGCACTGGAGAGCGCCGCAATCGCGCTTTCCACCACGGCGGGGTCCAACGCGCCGCGCGCGTGCGCGATACCCTCGACAGCGGCTTCGCCCACTTTGTCCATCAAAGTTTGCGCGTCGTCGTCGCGCGCAATTGCGGCGGACGAATACGGCAGTCCGCCCGCCACACTCTGCGCGAGTTGCATCTTGAAGTCACGCAGTCCATGCGCGCCGATGGCACGGCAAAAGCGCGTAACCGAAGGCTCGGAGACGTCCGCGCGCTGCGCGAGTTCAGTGATGCTCGCGCGCATGGCAAAGTCGACGTCGTTCAGCACCATGTCGGCGACCTTGCGTTCGGCGGGCCGCAAACTGGCGAGTGCGCTGCGAATGTGGGGAATCAAGTTCGGTGCGGACACCCGGTGTTCCTCAAGGGTTAGATGAATCCGCGTCGCTCGCAGCTTCAATCGGCAACACGCGGCTCAGACCAGCCTGCGTCCACTCTCCGTATCGAACAGGTGAATGTGAGCCGCGGGCAGGCGCAGCGTGACGCGCTCGCCGGGCTGCATCTGCGAGCGTTGACGCGTCGTCACGCACCACGTGTTGCCGCCTATTTTCCCGTACAAGTGTGTCTCCGCGCCAGTCGGCTCGATTACCTCGACCTGCATGGTGACGTCGGGCGTTTGCGTGAGCGTTTCAATGTGTTCGGGGCGCACGCCCAGTGTCACCTTCGCGCCGATCGTTGCCGAAGCGGGCGCGCCTTCCAGCACGATCTCGCTGCCGTCCGCGAGTTTCAATGCGAGTCCCGAAGCGTGCGCGTGGTTCACCACAATGCCTTCTGCGAAATTCATCGAAGGTGAGCCGAGGAAACTCGCGACAAACAGATTCTCCGGACGGTCATACAGTTCGAGCGGACGCCCGATCTGTTCGATTCGCCCCGCGTTCATCACGACGATGCGATCGGCCATTGTCATGGCCTCTATCTGGTCGTGCGTCACGTAAATCACCGTATTTTTCAGGCGCTGATGCAGTGCCTTGATCTCTGTGCGCATCTGCACGCGCAGCTTCGCGTCGAGATTGGAGAGCGGCTCGTCGAACAGAAACAGCGACGGCTCGCGCACCACCGCACGCCCCATTGCGACGCGCTGGCGCTGACCGCCCGACAACGCGCGCGGCAGGCGCTCGAGGTAGCTGCCAAGGTTGAGCATCTTCGCGGCGGCCTCGATTCGCGGCTTGAAACTGGCCGGCGCTTCCTTGCGAATTCGCGGACCAAACGCGATATTTTCGTAGACCGACAGATGCGGATATAGCGCATAGCTCTGGAACACCATCGAGATATTGCGCTGTTGCGGCGGGAGATGATTCGCGCGCGTTTTGCCGATCATCAGCTCACCGCCGCTAATTTCCTCGAGCCCCGCCACCATGCGCATGAGCGTACTCTTGCCGCAGCCCGACGGACCCACCAGCACGACGAACTCGCCGTCGTCGATATGCAGGTCGATGCCGTGCACCACCTGCGTATCGCCGTAGCGCTTGAAGATGCCGCTCAGTTGCACTGCTGCCATGCTGTCCTCGTCGTGTGCGGGTTGGGGTCAAAGCGACTCGAGCGTCAGGTCTTGCGCCATCAAACGGTTGCCGGCCATCAAGCCACCGTCGACGGGCAGCGCGACGCCCGTAATGACGCGTGCCATGGGGGAAGCGAGAAACAGCACGGCGTCGGCGATATCGTCGGGCGTGGCGAAATCACGCAACGGGTACCACTTTTTCAGGTCCTCGAAAACTTGCGGGTTCTTGTCCACGCGCGCCTGCCACGCCTGGGTCTTCACAGTGCCCGGACACACGATGTTCGCGCGGATGCCATAGCGGCCCAGTTCGAGCGCGAGCGCTTTGGTGTAACTGATCAGGCCGGCTTTTGCCGCGCTGTACGCGGGATGGCCGAGCGCGGCCATGCCGTTCACCGAGCCGATGAGCACGAGTGCGCCGCACGCGCGTTCGATCATGGACGCGCGCACGGCCTCGACCGTGTGATAAGTGCCGTTCAGGTTCAGATGGATATCGCGCTGCCAGCTCGCGGCGTCCGTCGTGGCAAGCGTGAGGCCTTCAGCGGCGCCCGCATTTGCGACAAGCACATCCACCGGGCCGCGCTTGACCACCGCGGCGGATACGGCCTGCTGCACGGCGGCGGCGTCGCCCAGATCCGCAACGAGCGGGGTTACGCGCAATTCACCGAACTGCTTTGCCAGGCGATCGAGCGCTGAGGCGTCTATGTCCAGCGCCAATACTGCATCGCCTTCTTCAACGAAACGCCTGCACAACACGCTGCCAATGCCGCCACAAGCGCCGGTTATCAACACCACTCGATTCATTTTGACCTCGCATTCGCACTCGCAACGCGCTTCGCGTTCCGTGTAAATTTCTTACAGCAGCACAGGGCGGCCACTAGTCTGCGTCCCGCATAGTGGGCAACAGGCGGGCTGACCGCAGTGAAAATAGGCCTGTTTTACAGGCATCTTATGCACAAACCTGCGGGATAAAAAATATCGCAGACCCTACGTGACAACCCATTTTTAGCCGTGTAGGATTTTTTCAAACAATTCAACACACAGCGGCCGGCGACGGCAGCGAACCTGTTCAGGAGAGAGAAATGTCGTTGCATGCCCGTGCTTCCCTCGCGCTAGGCAAAGTCGCCGTGGCGCTCGCGTTTGCAGGTATCGCCGTAGCGGCTCATGCCGACACGGTCCGCGTGACCGTTGCGCACTACAGCGACGCAACCGCTCCGTACTTCGAAAAGATGGCGCGCAACTTCGAAAAGGCTAATCCCGGCACCACCATCAAGATCGAAGACGTGAACTGGGACACGTTGCAGCAGAAGCTGCAGACTGACATTTCCGGCAACGCGAACGCAGACCTCGCGATTGTCGGCACTCGCTGGCTGCTCGACTTCGTGAAGGACGACGTGGCCGAACCGCTCGACGGCTACATGGACGCGAATTTCAAAGGACGTTTCATCGGTCCGTTCCTCGCGCCGGGCGAGATCAACGGCAAGGTGTATGGTCTGCCCATTGCAGCATCGGCGCGAGCGCTGTACTACAACAAGGACCTGCTCGCCAAGGCCGGCTATCCCGACGGCCCTAAAACATGGAACGACGTGATCGAAGCGTCGAAGAAGCTGAAGGCGCAAGGCATTGCCGGCTTCGGTCTGCAGGGCAAGGAAATCGAAACAGACGTGTACTTCTACTATGCGCTGTGGACCAACGGCGGCGACGTAGTCGGCAAGGACAACAAGGCGTCGTTCAATTCGCCGGCGGGCGTCAAGGCAGCCACGCTGTATAAATCACTGATCGACCAGGGCCTGACGCAACCGGGTGTGACCGGCTATAGCCGTGAAGACGTGCAGAATCTGTTCAAGCAGGGCCGCGTGGCAATGATGATCTCCGCACCGTTCCTCGCCAAGCAGATCAAGAAGGAAGCGCCCAATCTCAAGTACGGCATCGATCCTATTCCGATGGGCAGCACGCACGCTACCTATGCGGTCACAGATTCGATCGTGATGTTCAAGAACTCGAAAGTGAAGAAGTCCGCGTGGAAGTTCCTCGACTATCTGTTCACGAAGGAACCGCGCGTCGAGTTCACGACCACAGAGGGCTTTTTGCCGACCACCAAGGCGGAATCCACCGATCCGGCTTTCAATGATCCGGATACCAAAGCATTCGTTGCCTTGCTGCCTACCGCCCGCTTCGCGCCGACCGTAACGGGCTGGGAAGACACAGCCAAAGCCGTGACCGACGCAATGCAGTCCATCTATCTGGGCAAAGCGAAACCGGCGGATGCGCTGAATGCGGCGGCCACCCAGGCCAACAAGTCGTTGGGCCATTGATGCACGCGGCGCGCTGACCTTGCGTTGACCTTGCGTTGACCTTGCGCTGACCTTGCGCTGACCTTGCGCTCACCGCTGCAGGGCAACTGCGCCGCCCCGATTGCGATTGCCGCCGCGGCAACGTGCGCGGTGCGCAATCGGCCTTCACGCTGGCCGCCTCCGACTAACCGGCCCATTCCGACGCGCCTGCATGCTTCATGCGGGCGCGTCTCACGATCGAGCACGTATGAGCCGTTCCGCTTCTTCACGTCTGCAAGCGCCATGGCTGCTGATTGCGCCGAGCCTCGTGCTGGCGCTTTTCATCATCAGCTATCCGATTTTCAACATCGTGTGGCAATCGCTGCACGAGGTGTCGCGTTTCGGTGCGATCCGCGACTTCACCGGCTTGCAGAACTTCTATTCGATTTTCAGCGACCCCACGTTCGTGGCGGCCGCGCGTCGTACGATTGTGTGGACGGTGTTCGTGGTCGGCGGCACGGTCGCGATTTCGGTGCCGGTCGCATTGGTGCTGAACCAGGACTTCTATGGGCGCGGCGTCGCGCGGACCATCGTCATGCTGCCGTGGTCCGTTTCGCTGACCATGACTGCGGTCGTCTGGCGTTGGGCGTTCAACGACGACTACGGCATGGTCAACGTCACGCTTCAACGCCTGGGTTTGATTGGCGGCCCGATTCACTGGCTGGCGACGCCTGAGCTCGCGTTTCCCGTGGAAATCGCGGTGGGCGTGCTGGTGTCTATTCCGTTTACCGTGACGATTCTGCTAGGCGGCTTGTCTTCGGTGCCCGGCGACATCTACGAAGCGGCGCGCATTGACGGCGCAAGCGCATGGCAGCAGTTTCGCAAGCTGACGTTGCCGTTGCTGCGGCCCTTCATCAATATGGCCATTCTGTTGAACGTGATCTACGTGTTCAACTCGTTTCCGATTATCTGGGTCATGACGCAGGGCGGCCCCGACAACAGCACGCATATTCTCGTCACGTATCTATACGAACTCGGTTTCAGGCTCGGACGACCGGGCGAGGCAGCCGCAGTGTCGCTAATCATGCTCGTCATGCTGTTCGTTTTTTCGATGGCGTACTTGCGCCTGCAGCCAGCCAAAGAAGGAGAACCGTCATGACGCTCAGCGCGAAAGCCCGACGCTCGCTGTGGTGCTGGCTTGCCTTGTCGCCGCTGGTGGTGGTGGTGCTGTTTCCGTTCGCGGTCATGCTGTTCACCGCATTGAAACCGGCTTCGGAGATTTTCGTTTATCCCGCGCGCTGGCTGCCGGTGCATTGGCAGTGGAGCAACTTCGCCGACATGTGGCAAGCCGCCAATTTCGGCGTGGCGTTGCGCAACAGTACGGTTATCAGTCTGCTGTCCACGCTGCTCGCACTCGCGGTCAGCTTACCCGCCGCTTATGCGCTGGCGCGCTTTCCGTTTCGCGGGCGCGGGCCGTATCGCCAGTTCCTGCTCGTCACGCAGATGCTCTCGCCTATTCTGCTGGTCGTCGGCCTGTTCCGGCTCGCCGCCATGATCCCCTATGGCGACGGCAATCTCGTCGATTCGAAAATCGGCGTGATCGTTTCTTATGCGGCCTTCAATATCGCCTTCGCTGTCTGGATGCTGTCTTCGTATTTTCAAACGGTGCCGCGCGATCTGGAGGAGTCAGCATGGCTGGAAGGGTGCGGACGTACCAGGGCAGTTTTCAAGGTGTTCCTGCCGCTTGCCGTGCCCGCCATTGTGGTCACCGCGATATTTACGTTCATCAACGCGTGGAATGAATTTGCGGTTGTCTACACGCTGATCCGCTCGCCGGAAAACAAGACGCTTACCGTGCAGGTGACCGATATGGTCGCCGGCAAGTATGTGGTGCAATGGCATCTGGTGATGGCCGCGACGCTTTGCGCGACGTTGCCGGTTTCGGTGGTATTTGCGTGGTTGCAGCGGTATCTGGTGAAGGGTCTGGCGCTCGGTGCAGTGAAGTAGTTTCAAGCGCACCGCGCTGAGGGTGGGCAGCTTCAGCGCGGTCCCGGCCGTTATTGCAGTCAGCGCATGCGGCGCTGATTTCAAACAGCCTCTGTCTGGTTATTCCGCGCCGCGGACAATGCGCAGATCGCGCTCTGCTGCGTCGCCCAACACTGCCAGCGCTTTTTTGTACGCGTCGCTGTCATACGCGGCGAGCGCTTCTTCGTACGACGGGAATTCGATCACCACCGTCCGCTCCTTCAGGCCCTGCTCACGAACTTCGTCCGCGACGCCGCGCACGATAAATCTGCCGCCGGCGGCCGTTACTGCCGGTGCAGCCAGTTGGCCGTATGCCGCCAGCTTCGACGGATCGTTGATCTTGCGATACGTGGTTACCCAATACCCCTTGCTCATTTGACGCTCCTCGTTGTTGATGGTCATGAGAGAAGCAGGAGCGTAACAGAGATTGCGCGGGGGTAGCCACGGCCCTCTCAGCGCAGTGGCGGCTCACGCGGCGGGCCATCCGTGCGAGCTTCATTTCTGCGGAATGCGCCACCTGGCCTAAAAAGATGGCCCAAAACGTTGAATCGCGGCGGATGACAAACCCCTCAGTTGTATAGAAACTCTTCTTACGATTCACGCGGTGCGTGGACGACCGACCGCTCGCGTTTAAAACGCAGCGAACTGCCGTTCACGGTCAGGCAACGAGTCGTCGTTTATCATGGACCCGTGCCTTTGCAATGAAGCTTTAGTTTAGATATGACCAATACCGGAAAGACGCTGATCGTCGGCCTCGTGCTGGCGGACCTGGTGATCTGCGCCTATTTGCTCTACCCGCGCGAGGAAAAGAAGTCGGCGGCAGCGCCCGAGGCAGTGCTCAGTGCGCCTGATAGCGGCACTTCCCGCCCGGCGGAAACTCATGTGATTGCGGGCAGCATCGTTCGTCCCGCGTCGCCCGACATGACTGCGGCTGCCCATCCCAACGCGAATACCAGCAGCGCGCAAAGCGGCACGAAGACGAGCCGCGTGGACGTGCGGCCCCCGTCGGCCGCACCGGCGGTTGCAATGCAGCCCGCTGCGCCTGTTACGCCGGCCGTACCGACAGCGCCTATCAACGGCCTGGCGAATGCACCCGCTGCGGACATTCAAACGCAGGCGCAGCTTCCGCAGGTCTCTCAGGCTCCGCAAGTAGCGCAGCCGGTGCAGGCCCTGCCGCCTGCGCAGCAGCCGCAGGTGCAAGCGCAAATGCAAGCGCAGGTGCAAGCTCCACAGCAGCCGCACGCCCAGCAGCCGTCACAAGCGCCATCCCAACGCTCGTATGCAAGGTCCAGAGCTTCACAGCACGCCGAAGATGCGCGCGCCCACGAAGATCTGCGCCGCCGAGGTTCGAGCGACGTAGGCGCGATGATGACCGAACTGCTCGTGCGTGAGTCGGCGAAACTCGATCCGTCGTTGCCCCCTCCGCCGCCCACCGACCCGGTGGACCTCAATCGTCGCAGTACGAACCCTGTGGCTGCTGCAATGACCGATCAACTGGTCAAGGAGTCGGCACGCGTGGCGCCTGCATCCGGCGTGCAAAGGCAGCCCGGCACGCAATAAGCGCGACTCCGTCATACCGTTGCGAGGTCGACGGCATCCGGATAGAGCATGCGCGAGGCGAGCTGCTCGCGCAGATACGCGTCGAATTCCTGCGCCACTTCCGGATGCCGCAGCGCGAACTCGACGGTCGCTTTCAGATAGCCGAGCTTGCTGCCGCAATCGAAGCGTGTGCCCGCATAGCGGTGTGCGAGCACCTGCTCGTTTGCGAGCAACGCTTGCAGCGCATCGGTAAGCTGATATTCACCGCCCGCGCCGGGCGAAAGATTGCGGATATGGCGGAAGATCGCGGGCGTCAGGATGTAGCGCCCCACGACGCCGAGATTGGACGGCGCATCTTTGGGCGCGGGCTTCTCAACGATTGTCGACACCTTCAGCAAGCCGTCGTCCCATTCGCGGCCGCCCACCACGCCATAAGAACTGCTGTGCTCGCGCGCAATGGTTTCGACGCCTATCACCGAGCTATGGTAATGATTGAACACATCCACCATTTGCGTAAGCACCGGCGGTTCGCCATACAACAGGTCGTCGGCGAGAATCACGGCAAACGGCTCGTTGCCCACCAGTTTTTCCGCGCATAGCACGGCGTGGCCGAGACCCAGCGCGTCGGCCTGGCGCACGTAAAAACAGTCGACGTTCGCCGGTTTGATGCCGCGCACGAGTTCCAGCAGCTTCTGCTTGCCGCGCGCCTCGAGTTCCGCTTCGATCTCATACGACTTGTCGAAGTGATCTTCAATGGCGCGCTTGCTGCGGCCTGTCACGAAGATCATTTCCGTGATGCCGGCTGCAATCGCCTCTTCCACTGCATACTGAATCAGCGGCTTGTCGACAACCGGCAGCATCTCCTTCGGGCTTGCCTTCGTCGCGGGCAAGAACCGCGTGCCCAATCCCGCTACTGGAAATACGGCCTTCGTCACTTTCAACATAATCGACCCCGTTATTGACATGAAATGCCTGCGGATTTGCGCCGCTTGCGGTTGGTGTCCGTTGCTGTCCGTTGCTGTCCGTTGCTGTCCGTTGCTGGCCGTGGCCCGCTCTGCTCTGCGCGATCCGCCTTGCAGCCGAAGCGAATAGCCGATGAATCGACGCTCGCACTCGTTTCTGGCGGTGCTGCGCAACATCAGGCGGCGCCGCACTGCTTCGACGACGCCGCTGTACCAGTGGTGTCGATGCTTACTCGCGACGCGGTTTCCGGCGACAACAACAACGCGTTCATCACGCGCAGCCGCCACGCCTCGGGCGGCATGCCGTCAATCGACGTGTTCAGTCTGACCTTGATCGACGGATCGAGAACCAGCCGCTCGCGCAGGCTATGGATGATCCAGCGGTCCAGACGGCGCGTCAGGCCAAGACGCTCGAGGGCGTCCAGCGCGGCACCCAAAGGTCTCGTTTTGCCGCCGACGCGCTCGGTCAACGTGAGCGCAAAGTAACCCGTGCCCTGAGCGTTCGCACCGTGCCCCGAAGGCGATAGCTCGACTGCAAGCCGCCCCTCGTCCATCCCGCGAAACAGCGCGATGGCCGTAGCCATGTCGGCTTGATACTGTTCGCGCCAACCCGGCAGTCGCCCCGGCGAAAGCGAGGCCATGCCGACAGAATCGATGTCGAATGGCTCGTCGCCATAGCCGGCAACGCGCACCGAAATAGCCGGGTAGACGATTCCGCTCTCTCCATATACAGGGGCACCGCCGAGTGCTTCGACAATGCGGTCCGGCAGACTCGCTTCGCGCATCGGCAATGCGCCGCTCAGCAATTCGGCTTGCGTGCCGGCGTCGAACGCGAACAGAATGTGATCGCCGCTGCGTGCGACCATACCGCCTTCCACCGCTACCAGCTGGCGTGCACGCTCGAGCACCGCGCGCCGCACGGTGGCTCCAAGCGAACGTTCATACGCGGCCTCGATCTGCCGCACGTTGAAGATGGAGGCAACAAGGCAAAGCGGCATTGCGCCATCGCGCGATTGGCCGGGCCGCACGCCGAGACGGCTTAACAGCGAACTCAACTGGGCGTCGTTCAGCAAACGATGCAGATCAGTCATCGCGGGCCTCGCTTTCCGCGATGTCGAGCGGATTCGCTAACGTGGTGCGGGCCAGACGCTGGCGCTCCGAATTGCGGTATCCGATAGGCGTCATCGCAAGATGCTGCTTGAACAGCTTGGCGAGCCGGTCGCCACTGCTCAGTCCTGTGCGGCGCGCGATCTTGTCCGCGGGCAACTCGGTTTGAATCAGCATATCGCAGGCTTTTACAAGCCGCAGACGCAACACGAACTCGGTCGGCGTCACGCCAATTTCCTTCTTGAAGCGCCGCAAAAAATTACGCTCGCTCATGGCTGCCGCACGCGCGACCGCCGCGATGGACACGCGCCCTTCCACGCCTATGCGCAGTTGCTGAGCGGCCGCGCGAATCGGCTCGCTCGCTTGCGACTCGGGCGCTTCAAAGCCCTCGCCCGTTCGCACCGTCACGCTGGTCCCAACTAGATCGCACGCACAATTCATATGGCTGCCCCTGCATCATGGCGAAATCCGCTTTTTCTGCAGTGCATCATAGGCGCTCCCTTTCGCGCCCAATTTCAAGGTGTCCGATTGCATCCACCTATTGGCGGATGCGACCAAATGCGTTGCGAAAGGTGCGAGGGGAGGGTGCGCGGCATGCGGTGGCGAGCCGCACGCGCGAGAGGCGAGGTGCATCGACATCCGCACAAGGCTGGGTGGCCGACGATTACTCGTTCCGCGCATTCGTCTGTATTGCGAAGCTTTATATCGTCGCTGAAGGTGCGGGATTGTCGCGTTCGGCCAAGAGCCTGGGTAAAACGGCCGCGCCTTCGCAATGCGCGATTTGCGAGGCTAGACTCGGTTCCGGTCTTCGAGGGATCGCTATCTCAGGACTACCCCGTCCCTCGACTTTCGGCCTGCCGTTCCCTCGGGCGGCAGGCTTTTTTTTCGCAATGCGGCTCACGCAAGCGCATCGTCGACAATGGGTTTGCGAGCCATGAACCAGTAGAAGAGCGCTGCGCATCCGGCAATGGCGCCGCCCGAGATGAAGGCAAGCGCGTACGAACCGGTACGGTCCACGATGAACCCGGCGACGACCGGCGAGAACGCGCCGCCGAAATAGCCGCCAAAGTTCTGGATCGCGCTGACAGAGGCAACCATCGACGAAGGTGCGATGTCCGCCGCAAGCGCCCACGCAGATCCGATCACCGCCGCGATAAATGCGAGCCCTACCGTGAAGAGCGCGAGCGTCACATTCAGCGCGTGCGTGAACGGCAGCGCAATCGCACATGCAGCCGCGCCCGCCGCGCAGCATGCAATCAACAGGCGCTTGGCATCAATCGGCGAAGCGAACTGGCGGTCCACCATCTTCTTCGCAAGGTAGCCCACGGCAATCTCTCCGAGCGCGCCGCCGGCCCAAGGAATGCCCGCGTACACGCCAAGCTGCGCAAACGAGATGTGAAAGCGGTCGAGCAGATAGAGCGGCAGGAACACGAGGAAGATATTCCACAACCAGATGGTGCAGAAGTAGCCGAGAATCATGCCCCACACGCTGCGTCGCGTGAAAAGCGATCGCCACCGCAGCGACGAATCGGCCAATGATCTCTCATGGCCGCCGCCCCCCGCCTCGATGTACTCGCGCTCATCTTGAGAAAGACGCTTACTCTGTGCCGGATTGCGATACAACATCAGGAACAGCAGCGCGAATGCAATGCCGAACGCGCCTGTCACGTGAAAAAGCGAGCGCCAGCCGAACGCAACCATTAGCGCGACCAGCACGGCTGGCGCGATGGCCGGTCCCCACTTGGAAGACGAATCCCATACGCCGGTAGCGAAGCCGCGCTCCTTTGCCGGAAACCACGCGGCGGTAATTTTCGCGGAGGTGGGCCAGCATGGCGCCTCACCGACGGCAAGCAATGCACGCATGACGACCAGGCCGGAGAGCGAGCCCACCACGCCGGTGAGCCATGTAGCGACGCTCCACCAGATCATTGCGAGTGCATAAGCCCGCTTCGCGCCGAAGCGGTCGATCACCCAGCCGGCCGGCAACTGCATGACCGCATAGGTCCACGCAAACACACTGCCGAGCAAGCCGATTTGCGTGCGCGTCAAACCGAGTTCCTGAATCATGCCCGGCGCAGCAATGGAAAGACTCGCGCGGTCCATGTAGTTGATGATCCCGCCGATCAGCAGCCAGATCAGCACGTGCCAGCGAAAATTGAGGCGAGCCGGCCGCACTCCGGCGGCCGTGAGCGAACCAGTAGGCTTGTCCATCGTGTCTCCGTCCAGGTGGCCGTGACGGCCATTCGTCCTTGCCGATATACAAGGTGCAACGCAACGGCCCTTGTATGCATGTACTGAACGACAAGTGTACGGACGCGAACGCGAGAGCTCCAATGTCGAAACCGCATGTGCCGATAGCGTTTTCGTTATCGTGACGGCGGCGGTGCGACGGCCTCGCACTACACTATTGGGCAAAGCATGCGCCGATGCACCGTTCCATACCCATGGGAGACTAAGTGAAATTCGACACGACAACCGTCCGCCTGATTCTCGCCATTGCCGAGGAAGGCAGCATTTCGCGAGCCGCCGACAAGCTGAGCCTGGCAGTGGCGGCGGCCTCGCGACGCGTGTCGGACCTCGAGGAGCAACTCGGCGCAAAGCTCTTCAGACGCGTGCCGCACGGCGCGGAGCTCACCGAGTCAGGGGGCAGGCTGCTCGAATACGTCCGGCAGATCGACAATCTGATCGACCGCATGCAAGGCGATGCCGAGGCGCTCAATCACGGCCTTGAAGGACGCATTATCATCGGCGCGCCCAAGGCGGTCGTGATTCAGTTTCTGGCTCGCGAGATTGCGGCGATCCAGCAGAAATACCCGCGCGTCGCGCTGAAAATCGTCGAGGAAAACAGCAGGATCGTGCAGCAGTTGCTGCGCGACAAAGTGATCGACGTGGGCATCTACGAGAAGAAAAGCGGCTTTCTTGACCTGAAGAAATTCGCGTATCGGGAGGACCGGCTCGTGCTCGTTCATAGCCGCGCGCATTTCGAATTCGGTGCTGCGCCCATTAGCATCGACGATCTTCTCGACGTTCCTATCGTAAGCCTCGGCAAGGGCTCGGCGGTGCTGTCGGCCGTGGAGCGCGCCTATCGTAGCCGCGGCCGGCTGTTTGCCAACAACCTCACGGTGAACGGCTTCGACACCATGCTGGCCATGGTGCGTCACGGGCTTGGCGTCGGCCTCATGCCGCCCGACGTGTTGCAGAGTTTCCGCCCGGAGCCGGCGCTCGCGTCGGTCGAGCTGGACGGAGACTGGGCAAGTCGCCATTACGTGTTGTCCTGCATTGAGGGACACGCTCAGGAACAAACGCTGCGCAACATCGTGCAAACGTTGCTAGCCGGACGCTAGCGCGACACATGTGCGCACGTGGTTTCGCCAATCGCGAAACCAGCCATGACGCCGCGATTCTTGCCGCGCGACCTGCAACTCGGCGACAGTGGAGTCACCACACGACGACCCGACCGAGGAGCAAGCCCGCCATGAGCCAATCACCGCATCTACCGCTGCAAGGCATACGCGTGCTCGACGTGAGCCAGGTCATGGCGGGGCCCTTCGCCTGCATGATGCTCGCCGACCTGGGCGCGGACGTCATCAAGGTCGAGCCGCCCGAAGGCGACCAGACGCGCAGTTCAATGGGCTTCAAGATGAAAGGCCCCGACAGTATGGGCTTTCTGAACCTGAACCGTAACAAGCGCTCGGTCACGCTCGATCTGAAAAGCGACGAGGGGCGCGAGATGTTCTACAAGCTCGCGAAGACAGCGGACGTGATCGTCGAGAACTATCGACCCGGCGTCGTGCAACGTTTGCGGATCGATTACGAATCCATCAAGGCGATCAATGCGAAGATTGTCTATGCGAGCATTTCCGGCTTCGGGCAGAGCGGGCCGTGGGCGTCGCGGCCCGGCTTCGATCTGATGGCGCAAGCCATGTCGGGCGTGATGAGCGTGACGGGCTACAAGGGCGGCAAGCCGGTGAAAGCAGGCGTGCCTGTCGCGGACATCGGCTGCGCGCTGTTCGCCGTGTACGGCGTGCTCTCCGCTTACATCGGCGCGCAAAAAAGCGGCGAAGGCCAGCATATCGACGCGTCATTATTCGATTCGATCATGGCCTTCGCGATCTGGGACATGTCCGACTACTGGGGCACGGGCGTGCCGCCGACGCCGCTTGGCACGAGCAACAAGATGAGCGCGCCCTACCAGGCCGTGAAGGCGCGCGACGCCTACTTCGTGATGGGCGCGACGAACCAGAAGCTGTGGACGCGGTTATGCGAAGTGCTGGACCGCCGCGACCTGCTCGAGCATGCCGATTACGCGAGCGTGTCGCTGCGCCTGAAAAATCGCGAGGCGATGATCGAGGCGCTGGAGCAGGAATTCGGCAAGCGCGACAGCGCCGAATGGGTCGACATGCTGCTCGCGGCAGGCATTCCGGCGGGCCCGATTCTTTCGTATCCCGAAGCGTTTTCAAGCGAACACGCGCAGCATCGCAACATGTGCATGGAAATCGACCACCCGAACGAGGGCAAGGTGAAGAACATCGGCTTTCCGGTCAAACTGCTCGGCACGCCGCCCACCGTGCGCCGGCATCCGCCGCTGCTCGGCGAGCACAACGACGAAATCTTCGCGGAAATCAACGGAGCGGCGTCATGAGCGAAGCGCAACAGGTTCGGCTCACGGTGCATGCGTCAGGCGCGGCCGAAATTCTGATAGACCGAGCCGAACGGCACAACGCGATGACGCTCGATATGTACGAGTCGTTGCTCGCGCACGTCGCGCAGTGTGAGGCGAATGGCGACGTCCGCTGCATTCTCTTGCGCGGCGCGGGCGGCAAGTCTTTCATTTCCGGCACGGACATTGGTTATTTCGAAGACTTTGGCGATGGGCGAGACGGCGTTGCGTACGAAGCGTTCGTGGAGCGCGTGATAGATACCGTCGAGCGGATTGCCGTGCCGACTATTGCGGTGATCGACGGCTGGGCCGTGGGCGGCGGTCTCGCGCTCGCCACGGCGTGCGATTTCCGCGTTTGCACGGACGCATCGCACTTTGGCGCGCCCATTGCAAAGACGTTGTCGAATACGCTGTCGTCGCGCAACATCGCGCGCCTTCAGGCGGCCTTCGGCACGCCGCGCGTCAAGAAGATGCTGATGCTCGCCGACTATCTGACGGCTGAAGAAGCGCTTGCGTGCGGCTACGTGCAGGAGGTTTGCGACCGCGCGGCATTGCAGGATGCGGCGCACACGCTCGCGCAGCGCTTGATGGCGCTCTCGCCAGTGACGCAGCAGGCGGTGAAGGAAAGCTTGCGACGCATCGTGATCGAACAAAGGCTCGACGACGAAGATCTGATCGAAACTGTGTACGGCAGCAGTCGTTTCAGGGAAGCGGTAGCGGCATTCACGAGCCGCCGGTCCCGCGACTGAATGGCATCCTGAAGCACAGGAATTGAAAAGGCCGCACTTGTCGCACCGGCCGATGCATGCACCGCTCACGCGGTGCACACGGGCTGCGCGCCCTTTGGCGGCCTCTCTGACGGCTTATTCCGCGGCTTTGCGGAGCCGCCCGTCGCTGCGCGACTACTTAATCGTAGTGACGATGCTTGTGATGCTTCTTGCCCGAGCGGTAGCCACGCGAATAGTCGTCGGCATACGAGTTCGAGCGCGAGATGTTGCCGCCGAGCGCCGCGCCTGCGCCGCCGCCCAAGGCTGCGCCGACAAGGCCGCCGCCACGGCCGCCCATTGCATTGCCGGCCGCCGTGCCTGCGCCGCCGCCGAGTGCGCCGCCGATAATCGCACCGGTGCGCTCGCGGCGGTTCGACGTCACCGCGCCGCCCGCCCCACCGCCCACCGCGCCGCCGATTACAGCGCCAGTGCTGCCGCCGACCGCGCCACCCAGCGCGGCACCCGCGACGCCGCCCAAGCCGCCGCCGAGCGCGTTACTCATGTCGCCGGCCATCGCCGACAAGGAAGCCGCGCTCGCGAGCGCCGCCACAGCCACAATCTGGAGGATTTTCCTGGACATAGAAGGTCTTCGATTTTTTATGAGACGGCGCTGAGTATAACCGCAGGCTTGAAAGGCCTCTGTAACTGTGGCACGGCTTACCGGTAAGACGTGTAACAAATGATGGCGCCGTCATTTTTACCTCCTGGTGTCCGCTCCGCTCAACCCTTGCGCTTCTTCTTCAACTGGATCGTTTCGAACAGTTCGTAGTTCGCGGTCGGCGTCTGATCGGCGCCGGGCGCGTGGTAGTAGTTCATTGTGATCGTGGTCTCGCCGCCGGCGTGACCCGGGTCGTGGTCGAACACGGCGATGCCGTAGCCCGTACCCGTATCGCGTTGCGCCGACCATATGGCGTCTTCCACGGCATCGGCGCCTGCCCGCATGAAGGTGCCCGCCGTCGTGCCCGCCATCGGACGATTGGGCCGCGTGAAGATACGCGCCTGCGGCAAACCGGTGCCCGCATCCACGCCATAAACGTCAAGCGGTGCGCTCGTGCCGCCGCCGCCCAGAATCAGGTGGATCGTGCCCTGGCTCGTGTCGAAGGTGGAGGCGCCTGCGGAAATGGCCGACATGACCGGCTTCGGCTGCAAGGTATCGACCGGCTGGCCCGTTGCAATGTCGGTGCCCTTGTGATGATTGCAGCCGCGAACCGGGTAGCTGCGCTCGTAGTCGTGGTCGTGGCCGCACAGCACGAGGTCCACGCCGTAGCGGTCGAATAGCGGCAGCCACGCCTCGCGGATGCCCTTATCCGAACCGTTGCCCGTCTTCGACGAACTCAGCGCGTCCTGATGCATCTGCACGACGATCCAGTCGATATCGTCGTCGCCCGCCGCGTGGCGCAGCGTCTTTTCGAGCCAGCGGGTCTGTTCGCCGCCGCTGTAGCCGCGCACATAGAAGGACGTGCCCGGCTGGATGGGCGGATTGCCGGTGCTGGCCGCCGGCACGAGCGGATCGGGCCCGGCCACGAAAGCGGCGGCGTCCTGATAGACAACGTCGTCGGCATCCAGCGAAATGAACAGCACCGAACTCACGCGGAAGCTGTACCAGCGCCCTTGGAAATGCGTGTGATTGTCGGGCAGCGCATAACGCGCGAGATACGACGCGAACCCTTGCTCGCCGTTATGGAATTCGATCTCATGGTTGCCCGGGCACGGCATCCACGGACGATTCGCCGCCGAGTTCTGGCAGTTGTTGCCAAAGTCGCGCCACACCTGCGGCTGGTGCGTGGGGTTCAGATTGGCATAGCACAGGTCGCCGTTGAGCAGATGGAACAGCGGCTCAAAACGCTCCACCGCCTGCACCGCAAAGCGGCTTTGCGGCGAAGACAGAACCCAGCCGGTATTCGGTGTTGCGAGGTCGCCATAGCTCGTCCAGCGAAACGGCGCGCGGCCGCGCGGCGCAGTGCGGAAGCGGCCGGTAAAGGGCTGCGCTGCATGGCTGTCGTTTTCGGCCGTGACCTCGTACTCGTAGTTCGTATCGGGCTCGAGACCACGCAGACGCGCATGATAGTTGAACACGACGTCACCGTTCAGGCCGTCGGTATAGGTAGTCTGCACGCCATGCACGATGTGCTTCTGGCCGCCCGGGCGGCCCACACGCAGATGCGGCTTGACCGCCGCCGCGAGCGACGCCCACGACACCGTCACTTCACTCGAGGGATTGTTGCCCCAGGTCAGATGCACCTGTTCGGGCGTGCCGTCCGCCGCGCCGCTCGCGGCCCGCGCCGTCGACAGTGCATTGGCCGCGCCGGCCAGACCCGATGCGCCGGCAAACTTCAGAAACCCGCGACGCGAAACGATGGAAGCGCCCTGATCGGCTGGCGAGGCCTTAGCGTTTTTTGTATTCGACATGTCAGTGTTTGTGGGTAGGAAGAACTGGCGGCTTTTGACCAGCGATCCTAGTCGCGAAACGGTGACAGTTGAATGAAAAGGCCAAACGCGAGGCGCTTATGGCCAGGCACTCACGGCCTGGCGATTAACGCTGCGGCGGCTGCGGCGGCTGCGGGTTGTGGGCGGGATTCGTATCGAACTTCGAGACGGCCTGAATGCCGTGTTCGTTCACGAGCTTCAATAGTTCGTTCTCCATGGCATCGGCCACCTGCTTTTCGTAGATCTGCTCGCCCTTCACGTAGACCGTAAACGAGCGCAAATACCTGGCTTTCTTTTGCGGATTTTCAATCGTGTCGCGCGTCCACTGGTAAAGCGGATACTGCTCGATGCCGACGCGCTCAGCCTCGCTCACGTAGTCCGCGAACGCGTCGTACTGGCACTTCACGCTGGCCGCGTGCCGATGCAATATCCGTTGAAGCTGCTGGTGCGCCGCTCCCGAAGAATCGGCGCGCAGCGCGTCCGCCAGTTCCGGCGCGACGGTCAGCCGAAGCTGGAATTTCAAGGTCGAGTCCACGTGTTCCTCCCGGTCGATATAAGTGGTGCATTCCGGCCTAAGCGGCCAACCGCTTATGCCTGGTTCACCGACTGAGCGGGTAGCTTCTCTTCGATGCGCGCAATTTCGCTGCCCCGCACCGGCTTGCCAAGCAGGAAGCCTTGGGCATGCGTGCAGCCCGAGCGCCGCACGAAATCGAGTTGTTCCTGCGTTTCGATGCCTTCTGCAGTGGTCGGCATGCCGATCTCGCGCGCCAATGCAACGATTCCACGCACCACCGCCGCTGATTCGCGCCGATGCACGGACTCCTTCACGAACGAGCTGTCGATTTTCAGCTTGTCGAACGTAAAGCGCACGAGCGTGGACATTGTCGAGAAGCCGGTGCCGAAATCGTCGAGCGCGATACCAATGCCCAGCGCACGCAACCGCGAGATATTGCGCCGCGTCACCACGTCGTCGCTCAGCAGCACGGTCTCGGTCACTTCTATGTTCAGGCGCTCGGGCGGCAAGCACGTTTTGCGAAGCACGGCTGCCACGATCGAGGCAAACATTTCCTCGCGCAACTGCACCGGCGACACGTTGACCGCAACCGGCACCTTGTCGCGCCACATCGCCGCTTCCTCGCATGACTGCAGCAACGCCCACTCGCCGAGCGCGAGTATCAGGCCGGTGCGCTCCGCCGTGGGAATGAAAGCGGAGGGCGAGAGTTCGCCACGCGTCGGATGTGTCCAGCGAATCAGCGCTTCGCGGCCCGTGACCGCGCCGCTGGCGAGGTCCACGATCGGCTGATACTCCATGCGCAAGCCGCCGAACGTGCGCAACGCACCTTCGAGGTCGCTGCGTAGCAGGCTCAGGCTTTCGTCCGAGACATGCTGTTCGGCGTCGAAAATAGCGTAGGCGCTCTTGCCGCTGCGCTTGACCGCGTACAGCGCACGGTCCGCGCAGATCAGCAACTGCGGCCCGGTCGACGCGTGCTCCGGATACAGCGCCACTCCCACGCTTGCGCCGATATGCACGAGTGCGTCGCTCAACGGGAATGGCCGCGCCAGCGTCTTGACAATGCTGTCCGCGAGCTGCCGCACGTCGCGAGACGGGTCGGGCGCTTCTGAAATCACCACGAATTCATCGCCAGCGAGACGACCGACAATATCGGTAGCCGGTATCGCGTCAAGCAGGCGAAGCGCGGCTTCCTGAAGAATCTGGTCACCGGCGGCATGCCCGAGACTATCGTTGATGGCCTTGAAGCCGTCGAGGTCGATCAATAGAACAGCGAACAATTTGTCGCGCTGCGAAGCGCTGATCGCCGTGCGCTCGAGCAGCAATTCGTTGATGCGTGCACGGTTCGGCAATCCGGTCAGGCTGTCGTGATGCGCAAGGCGCTGGCTGGTTTCGCGTGCGAGCAGCAGGGCCACGGTGTCGCGATTGCTGCGCAGCGCCACGGTCAGGAAACCGGCGGCGCAAAACGGCGCCTGGAAGAGCAGCACCAGTTTTCCCGAGCCGGGCGAGAGCGCCGCGCCCACGCCCAGCAAGCCGAGAATAAAGAAGATCTGCAGCAACACGAGCCGCGGCGTGGCCGCATTGCGTCCCGCGAGTCCGCCGACAACGCCGACCGCGCACACATTACCCAGCAGAAACAGCGTGGGGTCCGCGCTGACGTTGCATAGCAGCGCGCCGAATCCGAACAGCGCGCTCCAGAGAATGCTCGCAAACAGAAACGCGGAAGTAGGAGTAGGCAGGTTGCGCGCACTACGGCTGCGGCATGACCAGATTAGCGCGAGACGCACGATCAGCAACGCGACCACGGCGCCCGTCCACGTGGCGTACAGCAGGCTTGGGTGCAGATAGTAAGCCGTCACGCAGACACTGATTTCGCAGACCGATGCAAAAACTATTGATGCAGTGCGCGTGAACAGATTGGCGAGAAGTATCTGCCGATTCTCGGCGCTCAGGTTTTGAGCGGATGAGACGATCCACCGGAAAAATGGAGACCTTGGTTCACTAAAAGCCATGACCTACGCATTTTTGTTGGTGAAGGGATCGGAGCCGGCAGCGTGTGTCCAATTATTACGTAAACCCCGTTCAAAAGGTTAATTCGGCCATACGGTGGCGGCTATCGCCTTCCCAATTGTTGGCGTGGGAGCGACAGCGCACGGCCGGAACGGAACCTTTACGGAAACCCGTGTCGACGGAGTTCTCTATTTCTCCCTTTCGTAAGGTTAACCCCGATTTAAACGCAAACCAACAAAAGGGAAATTCTGTCTGCTGCGTGTAATCCAAGTGCAACCAATCGATATCGCCGTAAAGCCCGCTTTGCGGCCGGTGTCTCGCGCGCCTGAAAGGAGAGCAATTTGGTCCTGGAACTGGAGCAAGTCAGTGTCGTTTCTGGCGGGCAACCGTATCTGTACGGCGTGGATTTGCGTCTGGTCCCAGGCGCCATCAATGTGCTGCTGGGTCCGACCCAGGCGGGCAAAACCACGCTCATGCGTGTCATGGCCGGGCTGGACAGACCGAATGCCGGCCGCGTGCTGGTCGACGGTCAGGACGTGACAGGCGTCAGCGTGCGCCAGCGCAACCTGGCCATGGTCTATCAGCAGTTCATCAATTACCCGGCGATGACCGTCTTCGAGAACATCGCCTCGCCGCTCAGGTTGCAGAAGACCGACTCCGCGGAGATCCGCCGGCGCGTGTTCGAAGTCGCGGCCAAACTGCATATCGAGCATCTGCTGGAGCGGCGGCCGAACGAGCTCTCGGGCGGTCAACAGCAGCGCTGCGCGCTCGCGCGTGCGCTCGTCAAGCGCACCTCACTGGTGCTGCTCGACGAACCGCTCGTGAACCTCGACTACAAACTGCGCGAGGAACTGCGCATGGAGCTGACAACGCTTTTTGCGGACGGCAAGACGACCGTGGTGTACGCAACCACCGAGCCGCTCGAAGCGCTGCTGCTCGGCGGCCATACCGCAGTCGTGGATAAGGGCCGCGTGCTGCAATTCGGTCCCACACTGGACGTCTACAACGCGCCCGTCAACGTGGACGCCGCAGCCGTCTTCAACGACCCGCCCATGAACATGCTGACGAGCGAACTGAGCGCAAACGGCAGCGCGCGTCTGCCGGTCGGCATCGACGTTCCCGTCCGCAGAAGCACCACGGCAAACGGCACTTGCCGCATCGGCATCCGGCCGGGACATCTGCGTCTTCAGGCGAAGTCCCCCAATGCGGTGGCCATTCCATGCCGGCTCGAACTGGCCGAACTGAGCGGCTCCGAAACCTATCTGCACCTACGCACGCTGACGGGCAGCATCGACCTCGTGGCGCA
>Ga0209796_10000250_pt1 | contig 48057 bp, 42 predicted proteins | sample AgamicOrSfrz_FD_187167 | JGI IMG/M metagenome (GOLD analysis project Ga0209796, IMG submission 187167) | Agave microbial communities from Guanajuato, Mexico - Or.Sf.rz (SPAdes) (version 2) | ecosystem: Host-associated > Plants > Phyllosphere > Phylloplane/Leaf | place: Guanajuato, Mexico...
TCAAGAAGCTCCGCGAGCTGACGCAGGCCGGCATGATGGACTGCAAGAAGGCGCTCGACGAGACCGACGGCGACTTCGACAAGGCCGTCGAGCTGCTCCGCGTCAAGGGCGCGGCCAAGGCCGCCGCCCGCGCCGCCGAGCGCGAGGCGTCCGCTGGTCTCGTCGCCTCGTCCGGCAACGCGCTCATCAGCCTGAGGGCCGAGACGGACTTCGTCGCCAAGAACCAGGCCTTCATCGACGCCGCCAACGCCATCGCCAAGGCTGCCGACGAGCACAAGGTCGGCGACGCCGACGCCCTCAAGGCCGTCTCCCTCGGCGACAAGACGGTCGGCGAGACCGTCGAGGAGCTCGCGCGCACCATCGGCGAGAAGATCGAGCTCGGCGAGGTCGCCTACTTCGACGGCAACACGACGGTCTACCTGCACAAGAAGGCCTCCGACCTGCCCCCGACCCTGGGCGTCCTCGTCCAGTTCGAGGGTGACGAGGCGGCCGCGAAGCAGGCTGCGCAGCAGGCTGCTGCCCTCAAGGCGCAGTACCTCACCTCCGAGGATGTCCCCGCGGACATCGTGGAGAAGGAGAAGGACGTCCTGACCAAGAAGACGCTGGAGGAGGGCAAGCCCGAGGCTGCCGTCGCCAAGATCGTCGAGGGTCGCATCGGTGCCTTCTTCAAGGAGATCGTCCTGCTCGACCAGGAGTCGGTCTTCGAGGCCAAGAAGTCGGTCAAGCAGGTCCTGGACGCCGCCAACACGACCGTGAAGCGCTTCGCGCGCTTCGAGGTCGGCGCCTGACGGGCACGTCCCGAGTAGCTCTGACGAGCCCCGTTCCCGGTCCGCCGGGAACGGGGCTCGTCGCACTCGCGGTACGCCGCCGGGCGGGTGCCCGCGACTACGATGCGAGCTGCGGCACCCGATAGGGTGACCGGCGTGACGGGCTACAAGCGGGTGCTGCTCAAGCTGTCGGGTGAGGTCTTCGGGGGCGGCAAGGTCGGCGTCGATCCGGACGTCGTGGAGAAGGTCGCCCGCGAGATCAAGGCGGTGGCCGACAGTGGTGTCCAGATCGCCGTGGTCACCGGTGGCGGCAACTTCTTCCGCGGGGCCGAGCTGCAGCAGCGCGGCATGGAGCGCAGCCGCGCCGACTACATGGGCATGCTGGGCATCGTGATGAACTGCCTGGCCCTCCAGGACTTCCTCGAGCGGATGGGTGTGGACACCCGGGTGCAGACCGCGATCACGATGGGCCAGGTCGCCGAGCCCTACATCCCTCGCCGGGCGATCCGGCACATGGAGAAGGGCCGGGTCGTCATCTTCGGCGCCGGCATGGGCATGCCGTACTTCTCGACGGACACCGTTGCCGTCCAGCGTGCGCTGGAGAGCAAGTGCGACGTCGTCCTGGTCGCCAAGTCGGGTGTCGACGGCGTCTACTCCGCTGACCCGAAGAAGGACCCGACCGCCACCAAGTACGACGAGCTCACCTACGACCAGGCGTTGACGGAGGGGCTGCAGATCATGGATCAGACGGCGTTCGCCCTGTGCGGGGAGAACAAGCTGCCGATGGTCGTGTTCGGCATGGAGCCCGAGGGCAACATCCTGCGGGTCGTGCAGGGTGAGAAGATCGGTACGCTCGTCAGCGCCGGCTGACCTGCGCCGAGCAACGGACGACACGCGAGCAGAAGAACGCGACAGGAGTGACATGGCGATCAACGACATCCTCGACGAGGCCGACGACAAGATGAGGAAGTCGGTCGAGTCGACGCGGGAGGACTTCGCCACGATCCGAGCGGGCCGCATCACCCCCAGCGTGTTCAGCAAGCTCACCGCCGACTACTACGGCAGCCCCACCCCACTGCAGCAGCTCGCGACGTTCACCAGCCCGGAGCCGCGCGTCATCAACATCGCGCCCTTCGACATCACGGCGATGCCCGCGATCGAGAAGGCCATTCGTGACTCCGACCTCGGGATCAACCCCTCGAGCGACGGCAAGATCCTGCGGGCGGTCTTCCCGGAGTTGACCGAGGAGCGTCGCAAGGACTTCATCAAGCAGGCGAAGGAGAAGGCCGAGCAGGGCCGGGTAGCGGTCCGCCAGGTGCGGCAGAAGGCCAAGCAGAACCTCGAGCGCCTCGAGAAGGACGGCGAGGTCGGCAAGGACGACGTCACCGGTGCCGAGAAGCGGCTCGACGGGCTCACCAAGAAGCACACCGACGTCATCGACGACCTCCTCAAGAGCAAGGAGACCGAGCTCCTCGAGGTCTGAGGAGCTCGGGCCGACATGGGGGACACGACGGGCACCGCCGTACCGCCCCACGACCCGCCGACCAAGGACTACGGCCGGGCGGGCCGCAATCTCCCGGTCTCGATCGCCTCTGCGGTGGTGCTGCTGGGGGCCGCTGCGCTGACGCTGTTCTTCTGGAAGACGGCGTTCATCGTGCTGGTCGCGGTGGTGCTCATCGCCGCGGTCTGGGAGCTGCGACGTGGCCTGATGGCCAAGGATCTGGATCTGCCGGAGCAGCCGCTCATGGTGGGCGGGGTCGCGATGATCTCGGTCGCGTACCTGTGGGGCGCCCCGGCGCTGGTCACCGCCACGGCGGTCACGGCGCTGGTGACGATGCTGTGGCTGCTCAGGCGGGGCGTCGACGGCTACGTGCGTACGGCGACAGCCTCGGTGTTCACGATCTTCTACCTGCCGTTCCTGGGCTCCTTCGTGGCGCTGATGCTGCGCGAGGGCGGCACCTGGCGAGAGACCGGAGTCGACGCGGGCGTCAAGGGGATCATCACGTTCGTGCTGGTCACGGTCGCCTCCGACATCGGCGGGTACGTCGGCGGCGTGCTGTTCGGCAAGCACCCGATGGCCCCGGTCATCTCGCCGAAGAAGTCATGGGAGGGCTTCGCGGGCTCAGCGCTGGCCACGATCGGTGCCGGTGTGGCGCTGGTCGTGTGGATGCTCCACGGCCACTGGTACGTCGGGGTGGCCCTCGGCGTGATCGCCGTCGTGATGGCGGTCTTGGGCGACCTCGTGGAGTCGGTCATCAAGCGCGATCTCGGCGTCAAGGACATGAGCCAGATCATCCCCGGCCACGGCGGCATCATGGACCGCCTCGACTCGCTGCTGGCGACGATCGCGCCGGTGTGGCTGCTGTTGCACTACGCGGTGTTCTGAACCACACCCCATCTGGGGGTGATCTCGCGCGAGTTGCGCGTGTGCCGCGCTCGGCGGGGTTACCGTGGGGCGTGATGTCGACCGAGGAGCAGGCACCCGTCGCGGCCGGTGAGCCGAACTGGTGGCACCGCGACCATCCGACGTTCGCGTCGCTGGCCGGGTTCTACACCGGCCTGGTGTTCGCCATCGTCGTGCCTGGCCTCTACGTCGGCATCCTGACGTGGCTCCTGGGCCAGAGCCGTGCCGAGGACCTGTTCCCGCTCCTGCTGGTGACCCTGGTCGTGCCGCTGCTGCTGGTCCTCAACCACCGCACCCGTCGGTTCGGCGCCTACATGTGGCTCGGCATCGTGAGCACCGTCGTGGTCGTGCTGGGCGTCGGCGCGGGCGTGTTCTGGTACATGATGCGCTGACGCGACGAATCGGCGCCTCGCGGCGGCGGTGGGACAATGGGGTGCGTGACCGACGCTCCGAAGCTCCTTCCGCTGGTGATGGAAGCGCCCCGCGGCCGTGCCAAGCCGCCGCGCCATCTCGCCGACCTCAGCCTGCAGGAGCGTCAGGACGCGGCCAAGGAGGCAGGGCTCCCGGCGTTCCGCGCCAAGCAGCTGTCGGTGCACTACTTCGAGCGGCTGGTTCACGACCCCCAGCAGATGACCGACCTGCCCTCGGCGCAGCGCGCCGAGCTGGTCTCGACGTTCCTGCCCGACCTGATGACGCCGCTGCGCACGCTCGAGGCCGACCGCGGCACGACCCGCAAGACGCTGTGGCGGCTCTTCGACGGCTCGCTGGTGGAGTCGGTCCTGATGCGGTACGCCGACCGCGCCACGATCTGCATCTCCTCCCAGGCCGGCTGCGGCATGGCCTGCCCGTTCTGTGCCACCGGCCAGGGCGGCCTGCAGCGGAACATGTCGACCGCCGAGATCGTGCACCAGGTCGTCGTCGGCGCGCGCGCCATGGCCGCCGGGGAGATCCCGGGCGGCCCTGGCCGGCTCTCGAACGTCGTGTTCATGGGCATGGGGGAGCCGCTGGCCAACTACAAGGCGGTCATCGGCGCCGTACGACGCCTCACCGACCCGGCTCCCGCCGGGCTCGGCCTCTCGGCGCGGCACGTCACCGTCTCCACCGTGGGTCTGGTGCCGCGGATCAAGCAGCTCGGCGAGGAGGGCGTCCCGGTCACGCTCGCGCTGTCCCTGCATGCCCCCGATGACGAGCTGCGCAACGAGCTGGTGCCGATCAACACCCGCTTCTCGGTCGCCGAGACCGTCGATGCGGCGCACGGCTACTTCGCCACGACCGGCCGCCGGGTCTCGATCGAGTACGCGATGATGCGCGGCATCAACGACCAGGCATGGCGCGCGGACCTGCTCGCCGACGTCCTGGCCGCCGAGGGCCGCGGAACCGGCTGGGTGCACGTCAACCTCATCCCGCTCAACCCGACGCCGGGCTCGAAGTGGACGGCCTCCGACCCGGCCGACGAGCGCGAGTTCGTCCGCCGCCTCGAGGCCAAGGGCGTCGCCACGACCGTGCGCGACACCCGTGGACGCGAGATCGACGGCGCCTGCGGCCAGCTCGCCGCCGCGGAGTAGGCGCTCGGCGCCACCGCTCGTTGAGGCCGTCCTGGGCAAGACATGGCTCGGGTGTCATCGTCGGTGGTGGCGCAAGCCTGCGATGCGGGCGCCCTCCGGGTTCGTGAACCGGAGGCGGCACCGGAAGGCAGATCCCGCTCGACAAGACGAAGGCTGCCCACTTCTGGCACCTCCCGTGAAGAGGAAGCATGGGATGCTGTCCCGCGTGGCGCAGATCCGAGACCTGTTGAGGGACGGGTTTCGGTGGCGAGGCGACCGCACCGATCCTGACTATCGCGCTGACCCCACGGGTTGGTGGCGCGACGCCCAGACACTTCAACTGCTCGGCCCCGCCCTTGCCGCGCTCAACACCTCTGGCGAGGAGCCCACCGTCGTTCTCGCGCCGCAATCGAGGGGAACCCTCCTCGGTGCGCTGGTGGCGACGCACTTGCGTCTTGGATTGGTCGAGGTGCGCAAGGACCCACGCCCCGCAGCGGACAGTGATGTGTGGAGGGTGAGGACGACTCCGCCTGACTACCGGGACAGGCACCTTGAAATGGGGTTTCGAAAGGCGTTGGTCAAGTCAGGGGACAGAGTGCTGTTCGTTGATGACTGGATCGCCACGGGAGGGCAGGCGCTGACGACGCGAGCACTGGTGGCCGAAGCGGGAGCGACGTGGCTGGGCGCCGCCGTCATCGTGGATGCACTCGAGACGCCCAGTGCTAGGCGCCAACTCGTACTCAAGTCGTTGCTTCGTGTGCACGATCTCATCTAGGTGACCGGCGACCGCAACTCCTGCCGCGACAGAGCGCTCACGCGACATTCACCGCGGCGCCACCTGGGCCTCAGCACCCGGTAGGCCGGGAACGGGACCGTCGTGGCATGACGGTGATCGAGCTTCCCCGCAGCACGACCCGAACCGACCGCTTGAGGGTGCTGGTCGTGAGCGAGTCGTTCCTGCCCCAGGTCAACGGCGTGACCAACTCGGTGCGCCGCGTCTTGGAGCACCTGGCCGCCGAGGGGCATGAGGCAATGCTGTTCGCGCCCACCGGCCCGACCGAGTACGCCGGCTTCCCGGTGGTCCGAGCGCGTGGCGCGAGCCTGTGGTTCTACCGCGACTTCCGGATCGGGCTGGAGACCAGGCGCCGGCTGCGTGCGGTGATGCGCCGGTTCCGCCCCGACGTCGTGCACGTCGCCTCGCCTGCCACCCTCGGCTACCAGGCCGTGCGGGTGGCGAGTGAGCTCGGCGTGCCGACCGTCGCGATCTACCAGACCGACCTGGTCGGCTTCGCCGAGCGCTACGAGCAGAGGTACGGCGTCTCCGGCGGCACCCGCGCGATGGCGGCACTGACCCGCACCATCCACCTCCAGGTCGATCGCACGCTGGCACCCAGCACCGCGAGCCTCACCCAGCTCGACCGGCTCGGAGTGCCGCGGACGGTGCTGTGGCCGCGTGGGGTCGACGTGGAGACCTTCCACCCGTCACGGGTCGATCGCGACCTGCGCGACCGGCTGGTGCCCGACGGCCGCCTGCTGGTCGGGTACGTCGGCAGGCTCGCCGCCGAGAAGGAGTTGTCGCTGCTGACCCATCTGGCCGACGACGACCGCTACGCACTCGTGCTGGTCGGGGGCGGCCCCGAGGAGGAGCGTCTGCGCGCACTGTTGCCCGGGGCCCACTTCCTCGGTGTGCTGCACGGCGCCGAGCTGGGGGCGGCGTACGCCAGCCTCGACGTCTTCGTCCACACCGGCCGGCACGAGACGTTCTGCCAGTCGGCGCAGGAGGCGCTGGCCTCCGGCGTACCCGTGGTGGCGCCGCGCTCGGGCGGGCCGGTCGACATCGTCGACGACGGGGTGACCGGGTTCCTCTACCGGCCCGGGGACGGGGAGGACCTGCGGCGCAGCGTGGGGTTCCTCGCCGACGATGCGGTGCTGCGGCGCACGATGGGCCGCGCCGCACGGGTCGCGGTGCAGGGCAAGTCGTGGCAGGCCGTGAACGAGCGGCTGGTCGAGCACTACCGCGACGTCATCGCCGACCGCCGCGGTCGCTTGCGCCTCACCGCATGAGCAGGGGTGCCACCTCCTCGATGCTGTCGACGAGGTGGACGTGCTCGGCCATCGGACGACCGTGCGCGAGCGAGCGCAGCAGCGGCCACGCCGGCAGCACCTCGGTCCAGTACTCGCGCCCCAACAGGATCATCGGCGCGAGCGTCTGCGGCGTCGCGTAGTAGTTCTCGCAGGCGTCCTGGAAGACCTCCTGCACGGTTCCGGCGGCGCCGGGGAGGAACACGATCCCGGCGTCGCACACCTGCAGCAGGATCGCCTCGCGGGTCGCGTTGCGGAAGTACTTCGCGATCACGTCGCAGAAGACGTTGGGCGGCTCATGGCCGTAGAACCAGGTGGGGATCCCGAGCGAGGTGGCGTGCGGGCGCTCGGCGTGAGCCGCGCGCACCTGCAGCGCGCCCTTGGCCCACTCCTGGACCGACGGGGTGAACCCGGGCACGCTCGCCAGCGTCACCATCGCGTCGTCCACCACCGCGGGGGAGTACGCCGCCAGCCAGGCGCCGAGGTTGGCCGCCTCCATCGCGCCCGGTCCGCCGCCGGTGGCCACCACGTGCGCCTGGCCCAGCGCATGCCCGAGCCGGGCGGCCTCGGCGTAGGTCTCATCACCACGCTGGGCGGCGTGACCACCCATCACCCCCACGATGCGCTTCCCGGCGACCCAGGCGTCGAGCGCCTCGTCGACGGCGAAGTCGTGCAGGGCCCGCAGCCGCGCGTTCTCGCGGGTGTGCGGCCCACGCGACCAGGCGTAGGCACGTGCGTCCAGCGAGTCGACGTACTCGGCCGTGTCGTAGAGCTCCGTGGCGGTGTAGAGCCCGGCGCGATTCGGGTCGATCGGAGCGCGTGGCTCGGGTGGCGCGATCGGGGCGGGGCGATGGCGGACGGATCGTCGGATCACGCCCCGACCCTAGAGCGCCGCCTAGAACGCGTGGGCCATCAGCTCGCCGAACAGGTCCTGCTCGTCGACGTCGAGCCCGCGGGAGCGGAACCAGGTGCACACGTTGGTGCAGTCGCGCAGCAGGAACTCGAATCCCGCGGGGTTGCCGACCAGGTCGATGATCTGCGGCAGGTCGATGATGACCAGCCTCGAGCCGGCCGCCAGGATGTTGTACGGCGAGAGGTCGCCGTGGACGAGCCCGGCCTGCACCAGGGTGAACAGCGCCTCACGCAGCTGCTCGTAGTACCCGGCCAGGAGCCCGGGATCCGGGCGGGTCTGGGCCAGCCGAGGCGCGGTGGCAGGACCGTCGTCGCCCTCGACGTGGATCCATTCCATCAGGATCTCGGTCCCGTCGATCTGGACCGGGTAGGGGACCGGCAAGCCGAGCTCCCAGCACCGGACCAGGGCGCTCCATTCGGCGGCGGCCCACTCGTACTTGGCGACCTCGCGGCCCCAGGTGGACTTGCGCTTGAGCGCGCGCTCATCGCGTGAGCGCTTCGTGCTGCGGCCCTCGGTATAGGCAGCGCCCCGCTGGAATGTGCGGTGCTCGCTGTCGCGGTAGCGCTTGGCCACCATCAGCGTCGCCTGCGCGGGGTCGTGGGGATCGGCCCGCTCGAGGAGTACGGCGTCCGCCTCCTTGCCGGTCTTGAGGACGCCGAGGTCGGTGTCGAGTGCGCCTTGGGAGGTCACCACCCAGGACGGTCGCGGCTCGGGGCCGCGCGAGAGCGGTTCGACCGACAGCCAGGTCGACCAGCGCTGGCCGGGGCCGAGGTCTTCGTCGTAGGCGACGAAGTCGAAGCAGAAGCGGGGGTCGAGGTGAGGGTCAGCACCCTCGGGGAGGTTGTTCAACGTTGCTCCAGAGAAGAGAGAGGTGGTCTGCGGGCAGGCCGATGACAGTGGTGGTCATGTCAGGGCTCCTCTCTCGGTCCGGGGCGACAGCGCGCACGTCCGCGCGGACGTGGTATGCCCAGCATCGTCGCGACGATGCGTCGACAACAAGCGATTTTGTCGCCGGCGGACGCTACGGTCTGCACCGTGAGAACACCGTCCCGTCCGCTTCTCGCCGCGCTGGCGCTCGCCCTCGCCGCCGGTGTGGCGTCCTCGCCCGTCTCAGCCGCTCACGCAGGCGAGGCGGCCGGCACCGTCGTCACCGCCGCCAGTGCTGCCGAGGGGCCGGACCCCTACTTCCCCGAGGATGGCAACCGGGGCATCGACGTGCTGCGGTATCGGATCGCCGACGCCTACGACTTCACCTCGGGACAGCTCACGGGGCACACCACCTTGCGGATCCGTGCGACCGCGCCGCTCAGCGTCTTCGACCTGGACCTGCTGCTGCCGGTGACAGCGGTGAGCCTGGACGGACGGGACGTCCCGTTCACGAAGCCGGATGCCCGCGAGCTTCAGATCGTGCCCCCGGCGACGATCGCCGAGGGAACGACGTTCACCGCGTCGGTCTCCTACGCAGGCACGCCCGGTGACATCTGCTGGCAGGGAGAGTGCAACTGGCTCGCCGACAGCCACGAGGTCACCACGATCAACGAGCCGCACATGGCGGCCTGGTGGTTCCCGGCGAACGACACGCCCGCCGACGCGGCGAAGATGGACATCAGCATCACCGTCCCGGCCGCGATGCGGGTCATCGCGAACGGCCGGCAGGTCAGCCGCACGGTCGCCGGCGGCCTCGCGACGACGCGCTGGAAGGCACGCGACCCGATGGCGCCGTATCTGGCGTACTTCACGGCGGGGGACTACACGGTCCGCAAGGGCCGTAGCCATGGGCTGCCCTGGCTGGTCGCTGTCTCCGACCAGCTGCCGAGCGGGAGTCGCACCTCGGCGCTGCGGCTGATGAGACGCACGCCCGCGATCACGGCCTGGCTCAGCTCCAAGATCGGGTCGTATCCGTTCGACACGGTCGGCGGTGTCACCACGTCGCTCGATCCCGGCTTCGCGCTGGAGACCCAGACCCGGCCCGTCTACCCCGTGCTGCGCAGCGAGCGGGTGGTCACCGTCGTGCACGAGCTCGCCCACCAGTGGTTCGGCGACTCGGTGCGGCTCGCACGGTGGCGCGATCTGTGGCTCAACGAGGGCTTCGCGACGTTCTTCGAGTGGTACTGGACCGAGACCCACGGCGGCCCGCCGGCCGAGGAGCACCTGCTCGACGACTATGCCCAGGAGCCGAGCGCCTTCTGGCGCACGCGCACCGACGACCCCGGCGCGGGCCACCTGTGGGACGACCAGGTCTACGAGCGCGGCGCGATGACGCTCCAGGCGCTGCGCACGCGGGTGGGCGACACGACGTTCTGGCGCATCCTGCGCGGCTGGGCGCGCACCCGTGCCGGCCGGACCGCGACCACCGCCCAGTTCGAGGCGTACGCCGCGCGGGTCTCGGGTGAGAGCCTCGCCGCCTTCTTCAGGGCGTGGCTCGACACGCCCTCGCGGCCGGCGATGACCGGCGGCAACGGGCTGGCGGCACCCGAGTGACCGCCGCGGCGACCGATCAGCGCACGCCCCAGGCGTAGGACTGCTTCTGCAGCTTGAGGTACATGAACGTCTCGGTCGCCGCCACGCCCGGGATCGCGCGGATCCGGCCGGAGATGAGGTTGAGCAGGTGCTCGTCGCTCTCCGCCACCACCTCGACGAGCAGGTCGTAGGTGCCGGCGGTGACGACCACGTAGTCGACCTCGTCGAGGGCCGCGACCGCGTCAGCGACGGGATCGATCGGGCCCTCGACGCGGATGCCGATCATCGCCTGGCGGGCGAAGCCGAGCTCCAGCGGGTCGGTGACGGCGACGACCTGCATGACGCCGCTGTCGATGAGGCGCTGGACGCGCTGCCGCACGGCTGCCTCGGACAGGCCGACCTCCTTGCCGATGGCGGCGTAGGAGCGGCGGCCGTCCTGCTGGAGCTGCTCGATGATGGCCTTGCTGACGTCGTCCAGGCTCGAGCTGGCTCCGGGGCGCTTGCGGGTCATGGCCGCAAGTTTCACACCAGCGTCGCGCCCTTCTCGAGCACGACCCGCAGGATCTGGGTCATCTCGTCGAAGTGACGCTGGTCGCAGATGAGGGGCGGGGAGACCTGGATGACCGGGTCGCCACGGTCGTCGGCTCGGCAGTAGAGGCCCTCCGCGAACAGCGCCCCGGACAGGAAGCCGCGCAGCAGACGCTCGGACTCGTCGTCGTCGAAGGACTCCTTGGTGTCGCGGTCCTTGACCAGCTCGATGCCGTAGAAGAAGCCGTCGCCGCGCACGTCGCCGACGATGTCGATGTCCTGCAGGGACTCCAGGGCGGCCCGGAAGGCACCTTCCCGCTCGCGCACACCTTCGAGGATCTTCTCGTCCTCGAAGATCTGCAGGTTCTTCAGCGCCACGGCCGCGGAGACGGGGTGACCGCCGAAGGTGTAGCCGTGGTAGAACGTGTTGCTGCCCTCCAGGAACGGCTCCATCAGCCGATCGGTGGCGATCATCGCGCCGATGGGCGCATAGCCCGAGGACAGCCCCTTGGCGCAGGTGATGATGTCGGGCTGGTAGCCGTAGCGCTCGGCGCCGAACATGTAGCCGAGGCGGCCGAAGGCGCAGATCACCTCGTCCGAGACGAGCAGGACGTCGTACTCGTCGCAGATCTCGCGCACCCGCTGGAAGTATCCGGGCGGCGGCGGGAAGCAGCCGCCGGCGTTCTGGACCGGCTCGAGGAAGACGGCCGCGACGGTGTCGGGACCCTCGTACTCGATGGCCTCCGCGATCTGGTCGGCCGCCCACCGGCCGAAGGCCTCGACATCGGTCGAGAGGTGCTCGGGGGCGCGGTAGAAGTTCGTGTTCGGCACCCGGAACGTGGAAGGCACGAGCGGCTCGAACGGCTCCTTGAGACTCGGCAGGCCGGTGATCGAGAGGGCGCCCTGGGTCGTGCCGTGGTAGGCGTACTTGCGGCTGAGCACCTTGTGCTTGCCCGGCTTGCCGCGCAGCTTGAAGTACTGCTTGGCCAGCTTCCATGCCGACTCCACGGCCTCGCCCCCGCCGGTGGTGAAGAAGACCCGGTTGAGGTCACCGGGGGCGTACGACGCGACCTTCTCGGCCAGCTCGATCCCGGCCGGGTGGGCGTAGGACCACAGCGGCATGTACTCCAGCTGCTTGGCCTGCTCGGCGGCCGCCTCGGCGAGGTCGGCACGGCCGTGGCCGAGCTGGCTGGTGAACAGGCCCCCGAGCGCGTCGAGGTAGCGCCTGCCCTGGGCGTCCCAGAGGTAGGCGCCGTCGCCCTTGACGATGATCGGCACGTCCGCATCGCCGTAGACCGAGTGACGGGTGAAGTGCATCCAGAGGTGGTCCTTGGCAGCGCGCTGCAGGTGCTCGTAGTCGAGGGGCATGCCTCTCATCGTGGCCGCCGATGACGCACTTCGCAAGGGATTCCGTCGTCAAAGTTCAATTCAGGTGAGGAATCCGTGGCTGGACGGTCGCTCACTTCTCGACATAGAACAGCCGCTTGTTGACGAACTCGTCGATGCCCAGCGGTCCCATCTCGCGACCGAAGCCGGAGCGCTTGGTGCCGCCGAAGGGGATGTCGGCCGCCTCCGCCGCCGGCGTGTTCACGTTCGCCATGCCGACCTCGAGGCGGCGGGCGACCTTGACCGCCCGCTCCTCATCCGTGCTCCAGACCGCGCCGCCGAGCCCGAAGTCGACGGCGTTGGCGAGCTCGACGGCCTCCTCGTCCGAGCCGACCTTGTAGACAACGGCGACGGGGCCGAACAGCTCCTCGCGGAAGGCACGCATCTGCGGGGTCACGCCGGTCAGGACCGCGGGGGCGAAGTACGCCGCCTCGCCCAGCTCGCCGCCCACATGCAGGGTCGCGCCCTTGGCGACGGCGTCCTCGAGCTGCGCCTTGAGGCCCTCGGCCGCCTTGCGGGAGACCATGGGGGAGTAGAGGTCGTCCCCGTCCTCGCCGGGCTTGCGCGGCTTCATCTGAGCCGCCCGCTCGGTCAGCGCAGCGACGAAGTCGTCGTACACCTCCTCCATCACGATCATGCGCTTGTTGGAGTTGCAGGCCTGGCCGACGTTCTCCATCCGGGTCGCCCAGGCGATGTCCGCGGCCTTCTCGACGTCGTCGGTGTCCAGGATGATGTAGGGGTCGGAGCCGCCCAGCTCGAGCACGACCTTCTTCAGGTTCCGCCCGGCCGCCTCGGCCACCGCCGTGCCCGCCCGCTCCGAGCCGGTCAGGGAGACGCCGCGTACGCGCGGGTCCCCGATCATGCTGGCGACCTGCTCGTGGGTGGCGAAGAGGTTCTGGTAGACGCCGTCGGGGACGCCCGCGTCGCGCATGATGTCGGCGATCGCCAGAGCCGATGTGGGGCAGTTCTCGGCGTGCTTGAGCAGCACCGTGTTCCCCACGATCAGGTTGGGAGCGGCGAACCGGGCGACCTGGTAGTAGGGGTAGTTCCACGGCATCACGCCCAGGATCGGGCCGACCGGGAGGTACTCGATCCGGGCCTTCTCCTCGTGCCCGGCCAGGGGCTTGTCGGCGATGAGGTCGGGGCCCTTGTCGGCGTAGTAGGCGAAGATGTCGGTGCAGAACTCGGCCTCGCCCTTGCCGCCGCTGGGCCGCTTGCCCATCTCGGTGCTGATCAACTCGGCCAGCTCCTCAGCCCGCTCGGTGAACAGCTCGGCGACCCGCTTCACGATCGCGGCACGCTCGCCCACCGCTCGCTCGCGCCACGCGGTGAACGCGTCGGTCGCGGCGCTCACCGCCTGCTCGACCTCCGCGTCGGTGGCGAAGTCGAACATGCGGACGACCTCGCCGGTGGCAGGGTCGGTGACCTGGTAGGCAGGCGTCTGGGTCATGGGGTTCCTCCTGTGCGGGGCTGATGGGGAAGGCGGGGCGAGCGGGCGGTCAGGCGGTCGCGGCGAACGCCTCGGCGACGACGTCGAAGCCCTCCGCGAGCAGGTCGTCGCCGATCGAGAGCGGCGGCAGGAAGCGGAAGACGTTGCCCCACGTGCCGCAGGTCAGGACCACGACGCCGGCGGCGTGGCAGTGCGCCGCGACGGCGGCGGCACGCGCCGGGTCCGGCTCGAGGGTGCCGGGCCTGCACAGCTCGATCGCCATCATCGCGCCGCGGCCGCGGATGTCGGCGATGACCGGGTGGTCGGCGCGCAGCGCCTCGAGCCGCTTGCGCATCTGCTCGCCGAGCTGGCGGGCTCGGGCGCCGAGGTCGTGCTCCTTCATCTCCTCGATCGCGCCCAGCGCGGCGGCGCAGGCCACCGGGTTGCCGCCGTAGGTGCCGCCGAGTCCGCCGACGTGGACCGCGTCCATGATCTCCTCGCGCCCGGTCACCCCGGCCAGCGGGAGGCCGCCGGCGATGCCCTTCGCGGTCGTGATCAGGTCCGGGACGACGTCCTCGTGGTCGACCGCGAACCAGTCGCCGGTGCGACAGAAGCCTGCCTGGATCTCGTCGGCCACGAAGACCACGCCGTTCTCCCGGCACCAGGCAGCGATCGTGGGCAGGAAGCCCTCGGCGGGCACCACGAAGCCGCCCTCGCCCTGGATCGGCTCGATCACGACGCAGGCCACCTGGTCGGCCCCGACCTGCTTCTCGATGACGTCGATCGCCCGAGCGGCCGCCTCGGCACCGGAGAGACCGCCGTCGCGCAACGGGTAGGACATCGGTGCGCGGTAGACCTCGCCGGCGAAGGGCCCGAAGCCGTGCTTGTACGGCATCTGCTTGGCGGTCATCGCCATGGTCAGGTTGGTGCGCCCGTGGTACGCGTGGTCGAAGACCACCACCGCGTCCCGCCTGGTGTAGGCGCGCGCCACCTTGACGGCGTTCTCGACGGCCTCGGCGCCGGAGTTGAACAGCGCCGACTTCTTCGGGTGGTCACCGGGCGTGAGCTCGGCGAGCTGCTCGCAGACGTCGACGTACACCTCGTAGGGGGTGACCATGAAGCAGGTGTGGGTGAACGCCTCGAGCTGGGCGCTGGCACGCTCGACGACCCCCGGTGCGGCGTTGCCGACAGTCGTGACGGCGATGCCGGAGCCGAGGTCGATCAGGCTGTTGCCGTCGACGTCGACGAGCACCCCGCCGCCTGCGGCCACGACGAAGACCGGCAACGTGGTGCCGACGCCGTCGGCGACCAGTCTCTTCTTGCGCTCGAAGCGCTCCTGGGAGAGCGGGCCGGGGATCGCGGTGCGGAGCTGGCGCTGCTGGGGTAGGTCCGGGCCGCCGATCTGCGTCATGCGTCGAGTCTAGGACGACGGTATCCGTCGCGGTAAGGGCCTTCGGACACTCGATCCGTGCCGCGTCGCCGGATCGGCCCACCGGCTGGGAGGATATCGGCGTGCGCGACGTGGTGATCCTGGGCTCCACCGGCTCCATCGGGACGCAGGCGTGCGAGCTGGTACGCCGCAACCCCGGGCGCTTCCGGGTCGTGGGCCTCACTGCCGGGGGGTCGCACCCCGACCTGTTCGAGCAGCAGGTGGCCGAGTTCGCCCCGGCGTACGCCGGGCTGGGGGAGGCCGCGAGCGTGGAGGCGGCGGCCATGCAGGCCGACCTGGTGCTCAACGGCATCACCGGTGCGGTGGGGCTGCGGCCCACGTTGGCCGCGCTCGAGGCCGGCACCACGCTCGCCCTGGCCAACAAGGAGTCGCTCATCATCGGCGGCCCGCTGGTCAAGCGGGTGGCGGCCGCGGGCCAGATCGTGCCGGTGGACTCCGAGCACAGCGCGATCGCGCAGAGCCTGCGCGCCGGGCGCCCCGAGGAGGTCAGCCGGCTGGTCGTCACCGCCAGCGGCGGCCCGTTCCGCGGCCGCAGCCGCGCGGAGCTGGAGCATGTGACGCCCGCCGAAGCGCTCAAGCACCCGAACTTCGCGATGGGTCGCGTCATCACCACCAACTCCGCGACCCTGGTCAACAAGGGCCTGGAGGTCATCGAGGCCCACCTGCTCTTCGACATCCCCCTGGACCGGATCGACGTCGTCGTGCACCCGCAGCAGTACATCCACTCGATGGTGGAGTTCGTCGACGGCGCCGTGGTCGCGCAGCTCGGCCTGCCCACGATGATGGTGCCGATCGCGATGGGGATGGCCTGGCCCGACCGTGTCGCGGGCGCCGAGACCCCCATCGACTGGACCAGGGCGAGCGACTGGCGCTTCGAGCCGCTCGACGACGAGGCCTTCCCGGCGGTGCGGCTCGCACGGCGGGTGGGGGAGCGCGGCGGCACCCTGCCGGCCGTCTACAACGCTGCGAACGAGGTGTGCGTCGACGCCTTCCACGAGGGCCGGCTGTCGTTCACCGGGATCAGCGAGGTGATCGAGCAGGTCGTGGTTGGGTGTTCCGACGTACCCTCGATGGAGGCGCTCACCGTCGACGACGTCCTCGCGGCCGACGGGTGGGCGCGCACGACCGCCGCACACCTGATCGACGCCGCCCGTTTGGAGGGCCGATGACCGCCCTGTTCTACGCCCTGGGCGTGGTGCTCTTCGTCGCCGCCATCCTCGCCTCCATCGGCCTGCACGAGCTCGGCCACATGATCCCGGCGAAGGCGTTCGGCGCGAAGGTCACCCAGTACTTCATCGGGTTCGGGCCCACCGTGTGGTCGCGGCGACGTGGCGAGACCGAGTACGGCGCCAAGGGCGTCCCGCTGGGCGGGTACGTCAAGATCGTCGGGATGCTGCCTCCCGGTCCAGCGCAGGCGCGGACCGGCGAGAGCGCCGAGCTGACCGCCGAGCCCGAGCTGCGGGTGCGCCGCTCCAACACCGGACTCTTCACCCAGCTCATCTCCGATGCGCGGGCGGCCGAGTGGGAGACGATCAAGCCGGAGGACGCGCCGCGGCTGTTCTACCGGCTCGCGTGGTGGAAGAAGGTCATCGTGATGGCCGGCGGCCCCACGGTGAACATCCTGATCGCGTTCTTCGTCTTCCTCGGTGTCTTCGGTGTGTACGGCGCCCACAGCGTGGTGCCCGATGCCGGCCGGCCCGTCGTCGACACCGTCAGTCGGTGCGTCCTGCCCTACAGCGAGTCCGACCGGCGCTGCCGCAGCACCGACCCGGTGGCCCCGGCCCATGAGGCGGGTCTGCGGCCCGGCGACGAGATCACGTCCTTCAACGGCACGCCGGTGCGTGACTGGTCGCAGCTGCGCTCGCTGATCCGCCACAACCTCGGCGGCTCGGCGGTGATCGGCTTCGAGCGCCACGGCAAGGCCATGACCGGTACGACGAACACCACGGTCGAGGCGCGCCCCGCCTCCGACAACAGCACCATCAACGGCTCCGGTGCGCGGCTCACGCAGGTCGGCTTCCTCGGCGTCTCTCCGACCACCCACGTGGTCGTCGTCCACGGCGGCCCGATCTACACCCTCCAGCAGATGGGCGGGATGGCGCGTGACTCGCTGGTGTCACTGGTCCACCTGCCGGCGAAGGTCTGGGGTGTCGCCGAGGCGATCGCCGGGGTGAAGCCGCGGGCGGCCGACAGCCCGGTCAGCATCGTGGGGGGCGGCCGGATCGCGGGTGAGACCATCTCCGACACCAGCTTCCCGCTCGGCGCCCGGATCGCGGGCCTCCTGATGCTGATCGGCGGCTTCAACCTCTTCATCGGCCTGTTCAACTTCATCCCGCTGCTGCCGCTGGACGGCGGTCACATCGCCTCGGCGCTGTGGGAGGCGCTCCGGCGCGGGATCGCCCGGCTGCGGCGGCGGCCCGACCCCGGTTACGTCGATGCCGCCAAGCTGCTGCCGGTGGCCTACGTCGTGGCCTCCTTCCTGCTGGTCATGGGCGTGGTGCTGATCGTCGGCGACCTCGTCGTACCCCTTCATCCCGTGGTCTAGCGAGAGGTCTAACCTGCAGCCATGACTTCCCCCGCCGTGTCGTTGGGCATGCCCGAGGCGCCGGCGCCCGTGCTGGCGCCGCGCCGCAGGACGCGCCAGATCCAGGTCGGCAAGGTCGGCGTCGGCAGTGACCACCCGATCTCGGTGCAGTCGATGACGACCACGCTGACCTCCGACGTCAACGCGACGCTGCAGCAGATCGCCGAGCTCACGGCCGCCGGGTGCGACATCGTCCGGGTGGCCTGCCCGAGCCAGGACGACGCGGACGCCCTGCCGGAGATCGCGCGGCACTCGCAGATCCCCGTCATCGCCGACATCCACTTCCAGCCCAAGTACGTCTTCGCCGCGATCGAGGCCGGCTGTGCTGCCGTGCGGGTCAACCCCGGCAACATCAAGAAGTTCGACGACCAGGTGAAGGAGATCGCGAAGGCGGCCCAGGACCACGGGACCTCGATCCGCATCGGCGTCAACGCCGGCTCGCTCGACAAGCGGCTGCTGGAGAAGTACGGCAAGGCCACGCCCGAGGCCTTGGTCGAGAGCGCGATCTGGGAGGCGGGCCTGTTCGAGGAGCACGGCTTCCGCGACTTCAAGATCTCGGTCAAGCACAACGACCCGGTCGTGATGGTCCGCGCCTACGAGCTGCTCGCCGAGAAGGGTGACTGGCCCCTGCACCTCGGCGTCACCGAGGCCGGCCCGGCGTTCCAGGGCACGATCAAGTCCGCGACCGCGTTCGGCGCCCTGCTGAGCAAGGGCATCGGCGACACGATCCGCGTCTCGCTCAGCGCCCCGCCGGTCGAGGAGGTGAAGGTCGGGCTGCAGATCCTGGAGTCGCTGAACCTGCGCCCGCGTCGCCTCGAGATCGTCTCCTGCCCCTCCTGCGGACGCGCCCAGGTCGACGTCTACACGCTGGCCGAGCAGGTCACCGCCGGTCTCGACGGACTGGAGGTCCCATTGCGCGTCGCCGTCATGGGGTGTGTCGTCAACGGCCCCGGCGAGGCCCGCGAGGCCGACCTCGGGGTGGCCTCCGGCAACGGCAAGGGCCAGATCTTCGTCAAGGGCGAGGTCATCAAGACCGTCCCCGAGTCGCAGATCGTCGAGACCCTCATCGAGGAGGCCATGCGGCTCGCCGAGGCGATGGAGCCGGTCGAGGGTGCCACCGCGGACGTCAGCGTCTCCTGACGCCGTGCGCGGCCTCGCGTGCGGCTGCGCCGGGCTAGAGTCGGCGCATGCTCACGATGCGTCAGGGGATCCGGCCGCTCGGGCCGGCCGACCTCGACGCGTTCCTGGCGCTGACCGGGCGCGACCCGGTGATCAACGTCTTCGCCGAGTACCGCGCCCGCACCACCAGCCTCGAGCCGCGCTGGCTCGGCGGTGAGGTCTGGGGGCGCTGGGTCGGCGGAGACCTGGTCGCCGCCTGTCACGTCGGAGCGAACCTGGTGCCGATCGCTGCGAACGAGGAGGACGCCCGCGCGTTCGGGGAGCGGGCGCTGACCCGCAGCCGGACGGTGTCGACCATCGTGGGACCGGCAGCACCGGTGCGGTCGTTCTGGGACACCGTCGCCGGCTCCTGGGGGCGGCCGCGCGACCAGCGCTGGGCGCAGCCACACCTGGTGCTCTCGCGGGCCCCCGAGATCGAGCCCGACCCGGAGGTGCGGCGTACCGTCCGCGAGGACTTCGACCAGCTCTATCCCGCCTGCGTGGCGATGTACACCGAGGAGGTGGGCGTCTCCCCGGAGTACGGCGGGGGAGGTGAGCTCTACCGCGCCCGCGTGCAGCAGCTCATCAGCCGGGGCTGGTCCTTCGCCCGGTTCGACCGCGGCCGGCTGGTGTTCAAGGCCGAGGTCGCTTGCGCGACGGCTCATGCCGCCCAGATCCAGGGGGTGTACGTCGTCCCCGACCGTCGCGGCGAGGGCATCGCGTCGCGCGGCATGGCCGCCGTCGCCGAGATCGTGCGTCGCGAGATCGCGCCAAGCGTCTCCCTCTACGTCAACGAGTGGAACACGTCCGCCCGACGGGCCTACGCGCGGGTGGGCTTCCGGCAGACCGCGACGTTCTCCACGGTCATGTTCTAGTCAGCAGCCGGTGACTAGACACGGAGCGAGTCCACCCCGAGGAGACGTCGTGCCCGCCCCGAAGCGCCCTACCGTCCTGTTGGCCGCCGCCCTCGCGGCGGCCCTGTCATTGCTCGGCGCCTGCGGTGGCTCCGGCGGAGCGGGCGGTGCCGATGGCAGCGGTGCTGCGGGCTCCTCGCCCTCGGGCCACTCGACCGCGTCCGCTGACGGCAGCGCGACGACCTCGACAGGATCCGCGGCAGCGCCGTCGACCGGCCCGTTCGCCGATCCGCTCCCCGGCATGCCGCCGGTGCTGCCGGGCGGTGTGTACGCCGCCGACGCCCCCGGCCGGCTCGCGCCATCGGTCGCCCACGACCCGCAGTACCTCTACGTCCCGAACAGCGACCCGGCCGGGCCGGCCGTCACGTGGGTGATCTCGCAACGTACCCACCGGATCGTCCGCACGCTCCCCACCGGCCTGCTCAACCAGCACGTCACGCCCTCCTACGACCTGTCCCGCCTCTACGTCGAGGCCAGCGAGTCCGACCACCTCGCCGTGCTCGACCCCGCGACGGGCACGATGCTGGGCACGGTCCCCACCGACCGGCCCTACAACCTGTACTTCACCCCCGACGGCAAGCACGCGATCGTGATGGACGAGCAGCACCAGGAGATCGTCTGGTCGGACCCGCACACGTTCGCGCGCCAGCACGTCCTGACCGATCCGAGCTGCTCGGGCCCCAACCACGCGGACTTCTCGGCCAACGGACGCTACTTCATCGTCTCGTGCGAGTTCTCCGGCTCCCTGCTGAAGGTCTCCACCCTCGGCCATCGGGTGCTCGGGCGGATCAAGCTGCCGGCCGGAAGCAAGCCGCAGGACGTGCGGCTGGCACCTGACGGCCGCAGCTTCTATGTCGCGGACATGGGCCGGGATCGCCTGCTCCAGATCCCGTGGAACCGCTTCGCCGTCACCCGGTCCTATCCCACGCTGATGATGCCGCACGGCATCTACTTCAGCCGCGACCAGCGCTTCGCCTACGTCTCGATGCGTCGGTCGGGAGCGGTGCAGGTCTTCGACCTCGCGCGGCACCGGTTCGTCCAGACCTGGCGCATTCCCGGCGGCGGGTCGCCCGACATGGGCGGGCTCTCCGCCGATGGCCGGACGCTGTGGCTCTCGGGCCGCTACAACGGCGAGATCTATGGCTGGGACACGACCACCGGCAAGCTCATCGCGCGGATCAAGGTGCCCGGCAACAGTCCGCACGGCCTGCTCGTCTGGCCCCAACCCGGCCGCTACTCCCTGGGCCATACCGGGACGATGCGATGACGCGCCCGGACGTCGCCGGCTCGGCTGGACTGGCCGGGCTCGCCGCGCTCACGCTCGCGCTCACGGCGTGTGGCTCCGCCACCACGCCGGCAGCAGGTACGCCGTCCGCGAGCGCCTCGATGTCGACGTCCGGTGCGACCGGGCCCACCACCGGGCCCACGAGCGCGCCCACGACCGGGCCGACGACGGTGAGCGTCACGACGCTGCCCTACCGACTGCCGCAACCGATCGCTCGGGAGGCCGTCGTCCAGGGCTCGGGGGCGACGGTGACGGTGGCCGGCGGCCTCCTGTCGGGCGATGCGTCGAGTGCCTCGGCGTACACCCTCGACCTGGCCAGCGGCCAGGTCCGGCGGCTGCCGCCGTTGGGCGTGCCGGTCCACGACACCGCCGGCGCGCTCGCAGGCGGCACCGCGCTCGTGGTGGGAGGCGGGAACGCCGCCGAGCAGGCGGTCGTGCAGGCGCGCTCGCCGCGAGGCTGGCGGGTGACGGGGCGGCTGCCGCAGGCCCGGTCGGACCTGTCGGTGGTGTCGGTGGGCGGCCGCATCCTCGCCCTCGGCGGGTACGACGGCACCCGCCCGGCGGAGCCCGACATCCTGGCGAGCTCCGACGGCCGCTCATGGTCGGTGGCGGGACGGCTGCCCGTGCCGGTGCGCTATGCCGCCACCGCGGTGACGGCGGGCTCGGTGTGGGTCTTCGGCGGGGAGGTCGCCGGCGCGATGCAGACGGCGGTGCAGCGCATCGACCCTGCCACCGGTCACGCGACCGTGGTCGCGCACCTCGCGCACCCGGTGGGTCATGCGAGCGCGTGCGTGGTCGGCGGGCGGGTGCTGCTGGTCGGCGGACGCACCGGCGTCAGCACCCTCACCGACCGGATGTGGTGGTTCGACCCCGCGACCGGCCGGCTCCGGCCGGCGGGGCGGCTGCCCACGCCGCTGGCCGATGCGGCCACCGCCGAGGTCGGCAACACCTGCTACCTGATCGGCGGCGAGACCCCGAACCCGACGGACCGCGTGCTGGCCATCACCGCCGGCTGACGACGTGCGCCGACCCGCGCGCCGACCCGCGCGCCGGCCGGAGGGCCGACGGCGTAGCCTGCCCGCCATGGGTCTCTCACGCGGTGCGAAGGTCGTTGCGACCGCCTTCGCCGTCAGCGGCACCGTCCACCTGGTCAAGCCGGAGGTGTTCGAGCCGCTGATGCCGGCGGCCCTTCCGAGGCACCGCGAGATCATCCTCGGCAGCGGCGTCCTGGAGCTGGCGTGCGCCGCGGGGCTGGCACTTCCGGCGACCCGGCGCCTCGCCGGCCTGGCCAGCGCCGCCCTGTTGGTCGGGGTGTTCCCGGGCAACGTGAAGATGGCTGTCGACGCCGCACGCTCGGGCAACCGGGCCTACGCGGCGGCGGCGCTGGCCCGGCTCCCGCTGCAGGCTCCGATGATCAGGGCCGTGCTGAGGGCCTAACCGGTTCGCCCGGCGCCCCCGGGCCGCCCTAGGCTTGCGCGCATGACCGGAAGCCTCAGCCGCATGTCCACGCTCTTCCTGCGGACGCTCCGCGAGGACCCGTCCGACGCCGAGGTGCCCAGCCACCGGCTGCTGGTCCGCGCCGGCTACATCCGCCGCGCCGCCCCCGGCATCTACACCTGGCTGCCGCTGGGCCTGCGGGTGCTGCGCAAGGTCGAGGGCATCATCCGGAGCGAGATGGACGCCATCGGCGCCCAGGAGGTCAGCTTCCCCGCACTCCTGCCGCGCGAGCCCTACGAGGCGACCAACCGCTGGACGGAGTACGGCGAGGGCATCTTCCGGCTCAAGGACCGCAAGGACGGCGACTACCTGCTGGGTCCCACCCACGAGGAGATGTTCACCCTCCTGGTCAAGGACCTCTACAGCTCCTACAAGGACCTGCCGCTGAGCCTCTACCAGATCCAGACGAAGTACCGCGACGAGGCGCGTCCCCGTGCCGGGCTGCTGCGCGGGCGCGAGTTCACGATGAAGGACTCCTACTCCTTCGATTACACCGACGCCGGCCTCGAGGCGAGCTACCAGCGGCACCGCGAGGCCTACGTCCGCATCTTCGACCGGCTCGGCTTCGACTACGTCATCGTCAAGGCGACCTCGGGCGCCATGGGCGGCAGCGCGTCCGAGGAGTTCCTCGCCACCGCGGCGGTGGGGGAGGACACCTACGTCCGCTGCACGACGTGCGACTACGCCGCCAACGTCGAGGCGGTGCAGACCCGCGCGCCCGAGCCGCTGCCCTACGACGACGCCCCCGCGGCGCACGCCGAGCCCACCCCCGACACGCCCACCATCGACACGCTCGTCGACCACCTCAACGCCCACCTGCCGCGGCCCGACCGGGCCTGGGCGGCTGCGGACACGCTCAAGAACATCCTGGTGATGCTCAAGCACCCCGACGGCAGCTCCGAGCCGCTCGCCATCGGCCTTCCCGGCGACCGCGAGGTCGACATCAAGCGCCTCGAGGGGCAGCTCGAGCCGATCCAGGTCGAGCCCATGACCGAGGAGGAGATGCGGACCTTCCCCGACCTGGTGAAGGGCTACATCGGTCCCGAGGTGCTCGGCGAGACGTCGAAGACCGGCATCCGCTTCCTGGTCGACCCCCGCATCGTGACCGGCACCCGCTGGGTGACCGGCGCCAACGCCCCCGGCAGCCACGTCGTGGATCTGGTGGTCGGCCGCGACTTCACCCCCGACGGCACCATCGAGGCCGCCGAGGTCCGCGACGGCGACGCCTGCCCGAACTGCAGCGAGGGCACCCTGCAATCGGCGCGCGGCATCGAGATGGGTCACGTCTTCCAGCTGGGCAGGAAGTACGCCGAGGCGCTCGGCCTGCAGGTCCTGGATGAGAACGGCAAGCTCGTCACGGTCACGATGGGCTCCTACGGCATCGGTGTGACCCGCGCGGTCGCTGCGATCGCCGAGGGCACGCTCGACGAGATCGGCCTGTGCTGGCCGCGGCACGTGGCGCCCTACGACGTGCACGTGGTCGCCGCGGGCAAGGACGCCGCGATCCTCGACGGGGCGGCGAGCCTGGCCGAGCAGTTGACCGCGGCCGGTCTCGACGTGCTGCTCGACGACCGCGAGGGCAAGGTCAGCCCCGGGGTGAAGTTCAAGGACGCGGAGCTGATCGGCGTACCGACGATCGTGACGGTGGGCCGGGGCCTGGCCGATGGCCTGATCGAGGTCAAGGACCGCCGCACGGGTGAGAGGACCGAGGTCGCACTCGCGGATGCGGTCGCGCACCTGAGTGCGCTGGCCGACGCCTGAGCGAACGCTCGGCGTCGGCAAGGTGACGCCCGTCACCTCGCCGACGCTGGCCCGTTGAGCGGGCGTGACCATCTCTCGTCGCGCTCTGATCGGCGCCGGCGGCGCCGCCGGACTGGCCGCTCTCGGCGCCTCCCAGCGACTGCTCCCGTCCTCCGCCTTCGGTGCGGCGGCGTCGTCCTATCCCGGTCCCTCCGTGCTGCCGGATCCGGCCGCGTCAGGCATCGAGCACATCGTGGTGGTGATGATGGAGAACCGCTCCTTCGACCACCTGCTTGGCTGGCTGCCGGGCGCTGACGGCAAGCAGGCCGGGCTGACGTTCACCGACCGCTACGGCGTGCGTCATGCCACCCACCACATGACCGCGTTCAACACCTGCGGCTTCAACGACCCGGACCACTCCTATGAAGGCGGGCGGATCCAGTACGACGACGGCGCCTGCGACGGATTCCTGAAGTCGGGGCTCAACGACGAGGCGGCCATCGGCTACTACCTCCAGGACGACCTGCCCTTCCTGGGCCGCGCCGCCGTCGACTGGACGACCTGCGACCGCTACTTCTCCGCGGTGATGGCCGAGACCTACCCCAACCGCTTCTACATGCACGCCGCCCAGACCGACCGGCTGCACAACAGCACCGCCAAGTCGACGCTGCCGACGATCTGGGACCGGTTGGCCGACGCCGGCGTCAAGGGCACCTACTTCTACAACGACGTGCCGTTCACGCTGCTGTGGTACGAGAAGTACCTCGCTATCACCCAGCCCTACGGGATGTTCCTCGCTGCGGCGACCAACGGCACCCTGCCGGCCGTCTCGTTCGTCGACCCGCGATTCGAGGACGAGGCCTCCGGCACGTCGAACGACGACCACCCGCACGCCGACCTGCGGGCGGGGGAGTACTTCCTCAACGAGGTCTATCACGCCGTCACCACCGGTCCGCAGTGGGAGACCACGATGCTGATCATCACCTTCGACGAGTGGGGCGGCTTCTACGACCACGTCCCGCCCACCACGGCGCCCGACGTGAGCCCCACGACCGCGCTGCGCGGCTTCCGGGTGCCCACGATCGTCGTCTCGCCGAAGGCACGACGCGGGTACGTCGCGCACGAGGTCTACGACCACACCTCGATCCTGAAGCTGATCGAGTGGCGCTGGGGGCTGCCCGCTCTCACGCCGAGGGATGCCGCAGCACGCAACCTGGCCGAGGTGCTCGACTTCGCATCCGCACCGACCACGAGCGCTCCGGCGTACCAGGTCTCGAACTATCTCGCCCCCGGCTGCACGGTGGAGAGCCTCGGCGAGGCGGGCGAGAACGACCAGGGATCGGAGTACGCCGAATGGCCGGCGCTGAAGGATCTGGCGACGAAGCTGGGAGTGACCCTGTGATCGGCCGTGTCGGGGTGCCGACCCGGCACGCCCGTCCCGTGATGCGCGGAGCGATGCTGCTCCTCGTCGCGGGTCTCATCGGCGCCCTGGTGGTCGCCACCCACCAGGCTGCTCCGGCGAGCCCGGCGAGCCCGGCGGCCAGGAGGCCGGTCGCGCTCAACGCCGACGTCGCGACCGGTACGGCGGCCTACGTCCCGCCGATCAAGCACGTCTTCGTGATCAACATCGAGAACGAGGACGAGGACAACACCTGGGGTGATGCCTCGGCAGCGCCGTACCTGGCCACCACGCTGCGGGAGCAGGGAGTGCTGCTGAACAACTACTACGGCACCGCCCACAACTCCGAGCCCAACTACATCGCCCAGATCTCGGGCCAGGGTCCCAACCTCGACATGCAGCTGGACTGCCAGGTCTACAAGAACCACGACGAGAACATCCTCGGTCCGACGACCACCGATCCCGGTGGCCAGCTGATCGGGTCCGGCGGATGCATCTTCCCCAAGGGCATCCCGACGATCGCGTCCCAGCTCGACGCCGCCGGGCTCTCCTGGCGTGGCTACATGGACGGGATGGCCGCGCCCTGCGAGCATCCCGTGGTCGGCACGGTGGACGACACCCAGAAGGCCACCGCGACCTCGGAGTACGCGACCCGGCACGACCCGTTCATGTACTTCCACGACATCATCGACGACCAGGCCTACTGCGATCGGCACGTCGTCCCCCTGACGGACCTGAGCAGCGACCTCGCCTCGGTCGCGACGACCCCGAACCTGAGCTACATCACCCCCGACCTGTGCGACGACGGGCACGACAGCCCGTGCGCTGACGGCGAGCCCGGTGGCCTGGCCTCGGTCGACGCCTTCATGCGCGCCTGGGTGCCGAAGATCCTGGCGTCACCGGCCTACCAGCAGGACGGGATGCTCGTGATCACCTCGGATGAGTCGGACGGCCCCCAGTCCGACTCGAGCGCCTGCTGCGGCGAGGGATCCTCGCCGAACGCGGTGCTCCCGGGGATCGTCGGTCCCGGTGGCGGCCGCATCGGCGCGCTCGTGCTCTCCAGGTTCACCGCACCGAACACGTGGAGCACCACTCCCTACAACCACTACGCGCTGCTGGCCTCGCTCGAGGAGATCTTCGGCCTGCCCAAGCTCGGCTACGCCTCGGTGCCGAACCTCGACCGGTTCGGCCTCGACGTCTATAACAGCGGCTGGGACGGCTCGGGTGGAGGCATCACCGACGGCCCCGCCCCGACCGCCAGTTCGGCAGCGACCGCGGCCGCCAGCCCGGCCGCCAGCCCGGCCGCCAGCCCGGCCGCCAGCCAGGCCGCCAGCCCGACCGTGGCCGCCCGGGCATGGCTCCTCCGCCACTCGCACCGCGCCCGGGTCCTGGTGCGAGTGGCGGTGCCCGACGTGGCGGTCGCGGGCGCGGTGCTGGTGACCTACCACGGCCGCCAGGTGGGCCGGGCGATCCTGCACCACGGGGCCGCCACGATCACCACCGGCCGGCTGCCGGCCGGCGTACGCCGCCTCGTCGTCGAGTACCTCGGTAGCCCGACCGTGTCCTCGGGGAGGACGGTCGTGCGCATGCGCTGACCGCCCCACAGGTGGGAAGGAATTGCATCTTTGTGCAGTGCATAGAGGTGAAGCGCTTTCCGCGTGCGCTCGCCGCCCCTGCGTTGCAGACTTATGCACACGAGAGCGACCCGGTGATCGACTCCCCCCACTTCGATAGGGCGCTCTCCGCAGGCCCAGTGTCCGGGCCTGACGTGTTCGCGCGTCGGCCGGCTCCGGGGAACGTCTCGGGAGTTCCTCGTAGCCGACCGGCGCGCGAACCCCATTTCGCCGACCGTGAAGCGTGCGCCGATCCGGTTGAGGGCGAGACCTACAGGCCCGGAAGCGTGCTTGGCGTGCCGCCGAACGACAGCTCGCGCACCGCGCTCGCGCTCATCCAGGCGACGGCCCGGGCCCGGTCAGCTCCAGTCGTCTCGGCCACCAGGTCGCCGTAGGCGGTCACAGCCGCCTGTTCGGCGGCGAGTGCGGCCGCCGTGACCGCGGCGTCGCTGCCCAGGTCGGCCGGAAGCCGGTACGCCGGAGCCGCTCCGGGAGGAGCGTCGTCGCCGAGGGCCGCGAGCCGCTCGGCGAGCAGGTCGCGAGCCGCGCGGTGGAAGTCATAGGAGACGCCCAGGGCGTCGGCGAGCGGTCGCTGCGATGCGCGGGTGCGCAGGGCCGCGAAGAGGTAGACGGCGGCGTGCTCGGACGCGAGCGCCGCCCGCAGGGTCGCCACCAGGTGCGGCTGGGCACTCATGCGGGCGCTCATGCGGGCGCTCCGGCGATGCGCTGGCCCAGTGCGGCCGCCATGGCGGCGAGGAGCCGGGCGAGCCGGGGGTCCTGGGCGGCGACGGCCTTGGTCGAGACCAGGGTGGCCAGCGCCTGCTCGCGCGACCTGATCTGGGCGATCAGGTCGGCGGTGTCGATCGGCACCGGACGCCCCGGCGCGTGCGGCGCGCCGAGCGCGGCGAGGTGAGCCCGATGGACGTCGACCAGGTCGGCGATCCATGCCTCCCGCCGGCGGTAGGGCGCGAGCGTCGCGCGCAGTTCGGCAGTCGCCGAGACCACCGCGTCCACGACCGGCTGGTCCGCGTTCGCCGGGGCAGGCGGCGTGCTTCGAGGTGCCCGTAGCCGGTCGACGCCCTCGACCACCGGCTCGGGCACCCGGGCGCCCGCCCCACCGGAGCAGGCGGCGAGCAGCGGCGCCATCGCCAGAGCGCCGATCGCGCCCAGAGCCCTGCGTCTGCTGAGGGTGGCGGAGGGCTGCTGCACGAGCGCGACCCTATCGGTTGGCGGTGCGGCGAACCGGTAGGGTGAGCTCTCACAACTGCACCCCACAACAGGATCCAGGAGGGACGACCTATGAGCCGACCCGGCGCGATCGAAGCGCGACTCGACGCCGCCCTCGCCGACCGACTGCGAGCCCTGGGCCTCGACATCGAGGCGATCGAGCTCACCCCGGCCGGCAAGCGCCGTGTGCTGCGGATCGCGGTCGACAAGGATGGCGGCGTCACCCTCGACGATGTCGCGGATGCGACTCGCGCGATCAACGAGATCCTGGACGACCCGGGCAACGCCGATGTGATGGGCGAGCAGCCCTACACGCTCGAGGTCACCTCCCGCGGAGTCGACCGCCCGCTGACGTTGCCGCGTCACTGGCGCCGCAACCGCGGCCGCCTGGTGAAGCTCACCCTCGTCGAGGGCGGCCAGGTCACCGGCCGCATCGGCGCCAGCGACGAGGACGCGGTCGATGTGGAGGTCGACGGCGAGCAGCGGCGCACGGCGTACGCCGACATCGCCAGGGCGCTGGTGCAGATCGAGTTCAAGAAGCAGGCCGACGAGGCCGACGACGAGACCCACGAGGCAGGAGAGGCCTGATGGACATCGACCTGAGCATCCTGCGGATGCTGGAACGCGAGCGCGAGATCTCCTTCGACGTGCTGGTGGAGGCGATCGAGCAGGGCCTGCTCACCGCCTACCACAAGACGCCGGGCGCCCAGCAGAAGGCGCGCGTCGAGCTGGACCGCAAGAGCGGCCACGTACGGGTGCTGGCCGCCGAGATCGACGACGAGGGCAACCAGATCGGGGAGTACGACGACACCCCCGACGGCTTCGGTCGCATCGCCGCGACCACCGCCCGCCAGATCGTCCTGCAACGCCTGCGCGATGCCGAGGACGAGATCAAGTTCGGGGAGTTCTCCGGCAAGGAGGGCGACATCATCTCCGGCGTGATCCAGCAGGGTCGCAACCCCGAGGACGTCCTGGTCGACCTCGGCAAGATCGAGGCGCTGCTGCCGGTCAGCGAGCGGGTGCCCGGTGAGCGCTACGAGCACGGCACCCGGATCAAGTGCCTGGTGATGAGCGTGCGCAAGGGCATGCGGGGACCGCAGATCACCCTCTCGCGCAGCCACCCGAACCTGGTGCGCAAGCTGTTCGCCTTCGAGGTGCCCGAGATCGCCGACGGCTCGGTGGAGATCGCCGCGATCGCCCGCGAGGCCGGCCACCGCACCAAGATCGCCGTCCGCGCGGCCGTGCCCGGCGTCAACGCCAAGGGTGCCTGCATCGGCCCGATGGGCCAGCGCGTGCGCCAGGTGATGGCCGAGCTGCACGGCGAGAAGATCGACATCGTGGACTGGTCCGACGACCCGGCCACACTCGTCGGGAACGCGCTCTCGCCCGCGCGGGTCAAGGCGGTCGATATCGTCGACGCGGCCACCAAGTCGGCGCGGGTCGTCGTACCGGACTATCAGCTGTCGCTGGCCATCGGCAAGGAGGGCCAGAACGCCCGCCTCGCCGCGCGGCTGACCGGCTGGCGCATCGACATCCGCAGCGATGAGGAGCCCCAGGCCTGATCGGGTGTCCCGGTTCGGTATCGGGTGGCGCCACGCGCTAGAGTTGTCTCTCGGTGGCCAGCTCCGACGACTCGACCCTGCCCGGACCCGTCCGGACCTGTGTCGGTTGCCGCAAGCGGGCCACCAAACGCGAGTTGTTGCGTGTGACGGTAGGACTTCTCGATGGCCATCCGGCCCTCGTGCCTGATCCGACCGGCACCACACCCGGCCGCGGGGCGCACCTGCATCCCACGGCCGAGTGCTATGACCTCGCGGTGCGTCGCAAGGCGTTCACCCGCGCACTCCGGTGCGACGGTGGCCTGCCCGCGACGGCCGTGGGGGAGTACCTCGGCTCGCGACCGTGATCGATTCGACCAAGGAACTGGAGCAGCAGCTCATGAGCACTCGATGAGTACTTCGCGATGAGCACCCTCCGCTGTTTGCACAGCACCAACCACTAACGGTCTCGAGAACAACCGGCGAATACCCCGGGTCGAGGCCAGAAGGAGAATTGTGGCCAAGACCCGAGTTTCCGAACTCGCCAAGCAGTACGGCATCACCAGCAAGGAAGCGCTGGAGAAGCTGAGCGCCATCGGCGAGTTCGCCAAGACCGCCTCGTCCAGCATCGAGCTGCCCGCGGTGAAGAAGTTCGAGGCGACGTACGCCGCGGACCTCCTCGCCAAGCAGCCCAAGGACCAGCCGGCGAAGTCCGCCGAGGCGTCGGCCCAGCCGGCGCCCACGACCGACGCGCCTGCGGCCGCGAGCCGCCCGTCGGCCCCGAAGCCGGGCCCCAAGCCCGCGCCCAAGCCCGCTGCCGAGGCTCCCGCCCCGGTCGCGCCCACGCCGGCTCAGGCCGCGCCCGCCGCGCCTGCCGCCCCGGCTCCTCAGGCTGCCCCGGCTGCTCAGGCCGCCCCCGCGGCGTCCGCCTCGCCGGCTGCGCCCTCGGCCCCCAAGGCCCCTGCCCCCCGTCCGGTGGGCCGCCCCGGTGCGCCCCGTCCGGGCAACAACCCGTTCGCGCCCAGCCAGGGCATGGGCCGCCGGCCCGCCCCGCCGCCGCGTGATGGCGGTGCTCCCGCCGCTCCGGGCGCCGGCGCTGCCGGTGACCAGCGTCCGCCGCGGCCGCCGGCCGGCCGTGACGGCGGGGCTGCGCCCCGTCCGGGCATGCCGCGCCCCAACCCGGCGATGATGCCCAAGTCCCCGGCCGCCTTCGGTGCGCGTCCCGGTGGCGCCCCCGGCCGTCCCGGTGCCCCTGGCCGTCCGGGTCCCGGCGGTGCCGGTCGTCCCGGTGCCCCGGGCCGCGGTGGCGCCCCCGGTGGTGGCGGCCGCTTCGGCGCGCCCGCCGGTGCCGGTGCCGGTGGTCCTGCCGGTGGTGGTCGCCCCGGTGGCGGCGGTGGCCGTCCCGGCCAGCGCGGCCAGGTCGGCGGCGCGTTCGGTCGCCCCGGCGGCCCGTCGCGTCGTGGCCGCAAGTCGAAGCGCGCGCGTCGGCAGGAGTTCGAGGCCATGGAGGCCCCGACGATCGGCGGCATCCGCGTCCGCAAGGGCAACGGGGAGACCGTTCGTCTGCCCCGTGGCGCCTCGCTGACCGACTTCGCCGAGAAGATCAACGTCGACGCCGCCCAGCTGGTGCAGATGCTCTTCGGCCTCGGCGAGATGGTGACCGCCACCCAGTCCGTGGGTGACGAGACGCTCGAGCTGCTCGGCGAGGAGCTCAACTACATCGTCCAGGTCGTCTCCCCTGAGGACGAGGACCGCGAGCTGCTCGAGGGCTTCGACATCGAGTTCGGTGCCGACGAGGGCGACGAGTCCGACTGGGTGGTCCGCCCGCCGGTCGTGACCGTCATGGGTCACGTCGACCACGGTAAGACCAAGCTGCTCGACGCGCTCCGCAACGCCAACGTCGTCGCCGGCGAGGCCGGTGGCATCACCCAGCACATCGGTGCCTACCAGGTGAAGACCGAGGTCGACGGCGCTGAGCGTGCGATCACGTTCATCGACACGCCGGGTCACGAGGCGTTCACCGCGATGCGTGCCCGTGGCTCGCAGTCCTCCGACATCGCGGTCCTGGTGGTCGCGGCCGACGACGGCGTGATGCCGCAGACGGTCGAGGCGCTCAACCACGCCAAGGCTGCCGGCGTACCGATCGTGGTCGCGGTCAACAAGATCGACAAGCCGGAGGCCGACCCGACCAAGGTCCGTGGCCAGCTCAGCGAGTACGGCCTGGTGCCCGAGGAGTACGGCGGCGAGGCGATGTTCGTCGACGTCTCGGCCAAGTCGAACCTCAACCTCGACAAGCTGCTCGAGGCGATCGTGCTCACCGCCGACGCATCCCTGGACCTGCACGCCAACCCCACCCAGGACGCCCAGGGCCTGGTCATCGAGGCGCACCTGGACCGCGGTCGCGGTCCCGTCGCCACGGTGCTGGTCCAGCGGGGCACCCTGCGGGTGGGCGACTCGATCGTCGCCGGCCCGGCCCACGGCCGTGTCCGTGCGATGCTCGACGAGTACGGCCACGAGATCAGCGAGGCCACGCCGGCACGTCCGGCCATGGTCCTGGGTCTGTCGGCCGTGCCCGGCGCGGGTCAGAACTTCCTGGTCGTCGAGGACGACCGGATGGCCCGCCAGATCGCGGAGAAGCGCGAGGCGCGTGAGCGTGCGGCCATGCAGGCCAAGCGCCGGGTCCGCCGTACGCTCGAGGACTTCATGGCCTCCATGGAGAAGGGCGAGAGCCAGGAGCTCAACCTCATCCTCAAGGGCGACGTGTCCGGCTCGGTCGAGGCGCTCGAGGACGCCCTGGCCAAGATCGACGTCGGCGACGAGGTCGGCATCCGGGTCATCGACCGCGGTGTCGGTGCGATCACCGAGACCAACGTCGACCTGGCCGCGGCCTCCGACGCGATCATCATCGGCTTCAACGTCCGCCCGCAGGGCAAGGCGACCGAGCTGGCCGACCGCGAGGGCGTGGAGATCCGCTACTACACGGTGATCTACCAGGCGATCGAGGAGATCGAGGCCGCGCTCAAGGGCATGCTCAAGCCGGAGTACGAGGAGCGGACCCTGGGCCAGGCGGAGATCCGCGCGATCTTCCGCAGCTCGAAGGTCGGCAACATCGCCGGTTGTATGGTCATCGACGGGGTCCTGCGCCGCAACGCCAAGGTCCGCGTCATCCGGGACGGCAACGTCGTGGCCGACAACCTCGACCTGGCCTCGCTCAAGCGCGAGAAGGACGACGCCTCGGAGGTCCGCGAGGGCTTCGAGTGTGGTCTGGTGCTGCGGAACTTCCAGGACATCAAGGAGGGCGACATCGTCGAGGCCTTCGAGATGGTGGAGATCCCGCGCGGCTGACCGCGTGAGCCTGTGACAAGGCCTCGACAGGCCCGGCCACGTCGGCCGGGCCTGTCGGGGCCTTCGACTTCGTACGACCCGAGCAGGACCTTGATAGGAATGGACACATGAGCAACCCGCGCGTGCGCAAGATCGCGGACCGCATCCAGGTGATCGTCGCCCAGATGCTCGAGCGACGGATCAAGGACCCTCGGCTCGGGTTCACCACGATCACCGACGTCCGGGTCTCCGGAGACACCCAGCAGGCCACGGTCTTCTACACCGTCCTGGGCGCCGACACCCCCGCAGAGCTCGCCAGCACGGCGGCCGCGCTCGAGTCGGCCAAGGGCCTCATCCGCTCCGAGGTCGCCAAGCAGCTCGGCATGCGGCACGCGCCGTCGCTGGAGTTCGTCCACGACGCGCTGCCCGAGACCGCCCGGCACCTCGACGAGGTGCTCGCCAAGGCGCGTGCCCAGGACGAGGCCGTCGCCGCCACCCGCGGTGCCGCCTACGCCGGCGAGGAGGACCCCTACAAGAAGCCGCGCGCCCAGGACGACGACGATGACGCCGGGCTGGGTGACGGCTGGGACGACGACGGGGACGATGACGCCGACGGGGACGACGAATAGTGCCCCCTGAGTCCGGTCTGGTCATCGTCGACAAGGCCGGAGGCATGACCTCGCATGACGTGGTCAGCCGGTTGCGGCGGCTCGCCGGCACGCGCAAGGTCGGCCACGCCGGCACGCTCGATCCCATGGCGACCGGCGTCCTGGTCCTCGGGGTGGAGCGCGCGACGCGGCTGCTCGGGCATCTCATGCTCACCGAGAAGCGGTACGACGCCACCGTTCGGCTCGGCCAGACCAGCACGACCGACGATGCGGAGGGCGAGCTCGGCGAGCCGGTCGACGTCTCCGGACTGACCGAGGAGGCCATCAGGGCGGCGTTCGCCACACAGGTCGGGGACATCCTCCAGGTCCCCACCGCGGTCAGCGCCATCAAGGTCGATGGCAAGCGCGCCTACCAGCGGGTCCGCGACGGCGAGACCGTCGAGCTCCGGGCCCGGCCGGTCACGGTGCACGAGCTGCGCGTGCGGAGGGTCTCGACAGGCTCGACCTCCGGGGTCTCGACAAGCTCGACCTCCGGGGGCTCGACCTCCGCGGCCGGCGTGGTCGACGTGGACATCAGCGTGCGCTGCTCCAGCGGGACCTACATCCGCGCCATCGCCCGCGACGTGGGTCAGGCGCTCGGCGTGGGCGGTCACCTGACCGCCCTGCGGCGCACTGCCGTGGGACCGTACGGTCTCGACGACGCCCGCTCGCTGGAGCAGCTGGGCGAGGACTTCGCCGTACTCCCGATCGCGGCGGCCGCCCGCGCCGCCTTCCCGTGCAGAGAGCTGAGCGAGCAGCAGGAGCGCGAGGTGCGCTTCGGACGCCGCCTGGGACTGGACCTGGACGGCCTCACCGCCGTGTTCGCCCCGGACGGCACCTTCCTCGCCCTCTACGAGCCCGCCGGACCGGGCGCGGCCCGGCCGGCGGCCGTGTTCGTAGGATGACCCGCGTGGTGAAGCTATGGCGAAGCCTGTCGGAGGTCCCCGGCGACCTGGGCCGCACCGCCGTCGTCGTGGGCAACTTCGACGGCGTTCACCTGGGCCACCAGCACGTCCTGCGACGTGGGCGCGAGCTGGCCGACACCCAGGGACTGGCCCTGGTCGCGGTGACGTTCGACCCGCACCCGATGGCGGTGCTGCGACCCGAGCATGCGCCGGTCATGCTCACCACCGTGGAGCAGCGAGCCGAACTGCTCGTCGCGGCCGGCGCCGACGCGGTGCTCGCGCTGCCGTTCGACAGCGACATGGCCACCTGGACGCCTGACGAGTTCGCCGGACGGGTGCTGGTGGACGGCCTGCGTGCGGCGGCGGTGGTCGTCGGCGCAAACTTCCGCTACGGCTGCAAGGCCGTGGGCGACGTCGCGTGCCTGGCCGCCTTCGGCGCGGATCACGGCTTCACCGCCGAGGGCATCCCGCTCGACGGCGGACCGCAGGTGTGGTCCTCCACCTACGTCCGGACGTGCCTGGCCTCAGGCGACGTCGCGGGCGCCGCCGAGGCGCTCGGCAGGCCCTACTCCGTCGTGGGCCGCGTGGTGAGGGGCGACCAGCGCGGACGCGAGCTCGGCTTCCCCACGGCCAACGTGCCCGCGAGCGCGGCCACCGCGGTCCCACCCGACGGCGTGTACGCCGGCCGGCTCACCAGGCGCGACACGGGGCAGCGCTACCCGGCGGCGATCAGCGTCGGGACCAATCCCACCTTCGACGGTGTCGTCGGTCGCCGCATCGAGTCCTACGTCCTGGACCGGACGGACCTGGAGCTCTACGGCGTCGAGGTGGAGGTCGCCTTCGTGGAGCGGCTGCGCGGCATGGAGGCCTTCGACTCGATCGAGGACCTCATCGCGCAGATGCACACCGACGTGGACCGGACCCGGGCACTGCTGGCGTGACCCGCCCGGGTCCGGCAAGTTAGGGCAGGCTCACCCCGTGCAGGCTAGGGTCGGAGCGTGCTGCTCAAGACGTTCGGCTGGTCCTTCGGCCTCACCATCGCGGGGCTGATCGCCGCCTTCGTCTACGACGGCCCCAAGGCCTTCCTCATCACCGCGATCCTCGTGGTGCTCGAGGTCTCGCTCTCCTTCGACAACGCCGTGGTGAACGCGCGGGTGCTCGAGCGGATGTCGCCGTACTGGCAACGGCTGTTCCTCACCGTCGGCATGCTGGTCGCGGTCTTCGGGATGCGGCTGGTGTTCCCGCTGCTGGTGGTCGGCGCGACGGCACACATCTCGCCCTGGCGCGCCTGGCAGCTCGCGCTGGAACGGGGAGATGCCGAGACCCCCGGCAGCTACGGCTACCTGCTGCATCACGCACACGCCTCGATCGCGGCCTTCGGCGGCGTCTTCCTGCTGATGATCTTCTTGGACTTCCTCATCGACGAGCAGAAGGAGCTGCACTGGCTCGGCCCGATCGAGCGGGCGTTCCAGCGGCTCGGGCTGCTCGACAAGGCCGGCGTCATGATCGCGCTGGCCGCGCTGGTCGGCTTCACTGCGGTCTACCGCGAGCACGCCGAGCAGGTCCTCGTCTCCGGGCTCATCGGCCTGCTCAGCTATCTGCTCGTGAACGGCGCGGCCGCCTGGTTCGAGAACGCGGCCGGCGACGAGGAGCCCACGGTGAGCCGCAACGGCGTCGTGCTCGCGACCGGCAAAGCGGCGTTCTCGCTGTTCATCTACCTGCAGGTGCTCGACGCCAGCTTCTCCTTCGACGGCGTCATCGGTGCCTTCGCGATCACCTCCGACCCGCTCGTGATCGCCCTCGGCCTGGGCATCGGGGCGTTCTACGTGCGCTCGCTGACAGTGCTGCTGGTGCGCAAGGGCACCCTGGGTGAACTCGTGTTCCTCGAGCACGGGGCTCACTGGGCGATCGGCGCGCTCGCGGTGCTGCTGCTCGTCAGCATCGAGCATCAGGTGCCGGAGGTCATCACCGGCCTGGTCGGCGTGGGCTTCATCGGCGCTGCGTTGGTGGCGTCCCTACGGCGCAACCGGCTGCACCCGGCCTGAGCGCGGCGTCACAGGTCCTGGACGACCCTCGGGTTGGCCTGCGGGCGCAGCCACCTGACCAGCCAGCGCATCGAGCGCGGGTTCCCGACCTGGGTGCAGCCCTCCGTCGGCGCCCACCGGTGTCCCGGCTTCGAGGTGTGGTAGAAGATCCCGCTGCCCAGGCCCTGCACCGGCGCACGTCCCTCACCGAGCGTGAGACGGGGGTGGTTGTAGTCGATCCACCAGCCCCACCGCATCGAGGGCCTGTTGCCGCTGCGCAGCCCCGGCACCTCCATCCAGGTGTTGTACGTCGGCCCCGGGGTGTCGGACACGTTCGTGGTGGCATGGCGACGCCGCCACGGCATCGGGCCCGGCCGGGCGCCGGTGGAGAAGGTCACCACGATCCGGTAGACACCGACAGGAGACCGGTCGTCGCCCTCGCGCGTCTTGCCCCAGCCCCGCGGACCGATCGTGGAGCGGAACTGCCGCAGCAGGTGCCACTGCCCGTCGGTCTTCTCCCACGCCTGGGTGAGCGTGCAGTAGACCGAGCGGCACCAGCGGTGGCTGGAGATCGTGCGCACCACCTGGGTCGTGCTGGCCGGGATCTCGTCGGCGAACGCGGCCACGTGGGGGTCGCTCACGCTGCCATGGCCGGCCAGACGCGGCTGCAGTGCCTCGGCGCCAGGGACGGGGAGCAGCAGGCTGGTGGCGAGGAGGGCTGCGCACAGAAGCGTCCTGATACAGCGAGGCATGGTGCGTCGATGGTGTCACGGCGTGGATTCGGCCGCTCCCGGATCGGCTGATAATCTTCCCCGGTTGCCGTCGAACGGCCGCGGATCAAGAGTGCCCCGGTGAACAGGCCCGGGCGCGCCGCGCAACGAGCTGGAAGGAGCCCCGCATGTCGATCGGAACCGACGCGGAGACCAAGAAGAAGATCATCGCCGAGTACGCCACGACCGAGGGCGACACCGGCTCGCCCGAGGTGCAGATCGCGCTGCTCTCGCACCGCATCAGCCACCTCACCGAGCACCTCAAGCAGCACAAGCACGACCACCACAGCCGTCGTGGTCTGCTGCTGCTGGTCGGCCAGCGTCGTCGTCTGCTCAACTACCTGCAGAAGACCGACATCAGCCGCTACCGCTCCATCGTCGAGCGCCTCGGCCTTCGTCGTTGATCTCCTCGCGTCACTGAACGGGCGACTCCTTCGGGAGTCGCCCGTTCTGCATTTGGGCTCCCGCTGGCTAGGCTGGGCCCGACAACCTATGAGTCCATCCGCGTGAGGCGCGACGCCTCCGACGTACGACAAGAGAAAATCTGTGACTGAACCCGTCATCACTGCTGTCGAGACCGTTATCGACAACGGCAAGTTCGGCAAGCGCACCGTGAAGTTCGAGACCGGTCTGCTCGCTCGCCAGGCCGCCGGCTCCGTGACCGCCTACCTCGACGACGAGACCATGCTGCTCTCGGCGACGACCGCCTCCAAGCAGCCGAAGGACCACTTCGACTTCTTCCCCCTCACGATCGACGTCGAGGAGCGGATGTACGCCGTGGGCCAGATCCCCGGCTCCTTCTTCCGCAGCGAGGGCCGCCCCTCCGAGGACGCCATCCTCACCTGCCGCCTGATCGACCGCCCGCTGCGCCCGACCTTCAAGAAGGGTCTGCGCAACGAGGTCCAGGTTGTCATCACGGTCCTCTCGCTCGACCCCGACCAGCCCTACGACGTCCTGGCGATCAACGCCGCGTCGATGTCCACCCAGCTCTCCGGCCTGCCGTTCTCCGGTCCTGTCGGCGGCGTGCGCGTGGCCCTCATCGACGGCCAGTGGGTCGGCTTCCCGAGCCACAGCCAGCTCGAGGACGCGGTCTTCGACATGGTCGTCGCCGGACGCGTCACCGAGACCGGTGACGTCGCCATCATGATGGTCGAGGCCGAGGCCACCGAGCGCACCTTCGAGCTCGTGCAGTCCGGCGTCCAGGCGCCGACCGAGCCCGTCGTCGCCGGCGGCCTCGACGCCGCCAAGCCGTTCATCAAGCAGCTCTGCGAGGCGCAGGTCGAGCTCGCCAAGCAGGCCGCCAAGCCCGTCCAGGACTTCCCGGTCTTCCTCGACTACCAGGACGACGTCTTCGCCGCCGTCGAGGCCGCCGTGGCCGCCGACACCGCGGAGGCGCTCAAGATCGGTCCGAAGCAGGAGCGCGAGGAGCGTCTCGACGAGATCAAGGCCGCGCTGCTGGCCAAGATCGGCGCCGACTTCGAGGGTCGCGAGGGCGAGATCGGCGCGGCGTTCCGCTCGCTGAACAAGAAGCTCGTGCGCGAGCGCGTCCTGCGCGACAAGGTCCGCATCGACGGCCGCGGCCTGGCCGACATCCGTCCGCTGCACGCCGAGGTCGAGGTCATCCCGCGCGTCCACGGCTCGGCCCTCTTCGAGCGCGGCGAGACCCAGATCCTGGGTGTCACCACGCTCAACATGCTCAAGATGGAGCAGCAGCTCGACACGCTCTCCCCGGAGAAGTCGCGCCGCTACATGCACAAGTACGTCTTCCCGCCGTTCTCCACCGGCGAGACCGGCCGCGTCGGCTCCCCGAAGCGTCGCGAGATCGGCCACGGCGCGCTCGCCCGGCGTGCGCTCCTGCCGGTGCTGCCCAGCCGCGAGGAGTTCCCCTACGCGATTCGCCAGCTCTCCGAGGCGATGGGCTCCAACGGCTCCACCTCGATGGGCTCGGTCTGCGCCTCGACACTGTCGCTGCTGCAGGCGGGCGTCCCGCTCAAGGCGCCGGTCGCCGGCATCGCGATGGGCCTGATCTCCGGTGAGGTCGACGGCCAGACCCAGTACGTCGCCCTCACCGACATCCTCGGTGCGGAGGACGCCTACGGCGACATGGACTTCAAGGTCGCCGGTACGCCGGAGTTCGTCACCGCGCTCCAGCTCGACACCAAGCTCGACGGCATCCCCGCCGAGGTCCTCGCCCAGGCCCTCAACCAGGCCAAGGACGCCCGGATGACGATCCTCGACGTGATGAGCGAGGCGATCGCCGGCCCGGAGGAGATGTCGGTCTACGCGCCGCGCATCATCACCGTCAAGGTCCCGGTCGACAAGATCGGCGAGGTCATCGGCCCGAAGGGCAAGGTGATCAACCAGATCCAGGACGACACCGGCGCCACGCTGTCGATCGAGGACGACGGCACCGTCTACATCGGTGCCACCAACGGTGAGGCGGCCGAGGCCGCCCGTGCGGCGGTCAACGCGATCGCGAACCCGACGATGCCCGAGATCGGCGAGCGCTACCTCGGCACCGTGGTCAAGACGACCAACTTCGGCGCCTTCGTCTCCCTGCTCCCGGGCAAGGACGGCCTGCTGCACATCACCAAGCTGCGCGTCCTCAACGACGGCAAGCGCGTGGAGTCGGTGGACGACGTGGTCGAGGTCGGCCAGAAGATCCAGGTCGAGATCGTCGAGATCGACGACCGCGGCAAGCTCTCCCTGGCCCCTGTGGTCGAGGACGCGGGCGACGCTGGCGACGGCGAGCAGGCGACGGCCGAGGCCGACGCCGAGTAGCACGCCGCGACGTACACGAACGGGCCGGTGCGGGGATCTCCCCGCACCGGCCCGTTCGTCGTCCAGGTGCCAGGGTGCCTCAGGCGTCGAGATCGGCGGCCACGAGCGCTGCGATGGCCTCCACGTCGGCCTCGTCGTCGCCCGAGACCTCGACCTCGTCGCCGGCCCCGGCTCCGAGCGTCATGATGAGGAGGGCGGAGTCGGCCTCCACCGGCTCGTCACCGGGCACCGCGAGGTAGACGGTCGAGCCGAGCTCGCCGGCGGCATCGGCGATGATCCCGGCGGGCCTGACGTGCAGTCCCGCGGACGAGCCGACGGTCACGGTCTTGGTGGGCATGGGTTCTTCTCCTTGGTTCGCAGGGTCTTCTCAGTTGACGGGGGCGACGACCGGCCGCCGGGCCAGGGACTTCAGGACGACGACGGCAGCGGCCGAGACCACCACGCCGGCGACCAGCGCGATGAAGTACCCCGCGATGTTGTGCACGGCGAAGAGCACGAAGATGCCGCCGTGGGGTGCTCGCACCGCCACCCCGAGGAGCTCGGAGACGCCGCCGGTGACGGCGCTGCCCAGCATGATCGACGGGATGACCCGCAGCGGGTCGGCCGCGGCGAACGGGATGGCCCCCTCGGTGATGAAGGAGGCACCGAGCAGCCACGCGGCCTTGCCGTTCTCGTGCTCGGCCGCGGTGAAGAGGCCGGGCCGCACGACCGTGGCCAGGGCCAGGCCCATCGGCGGCACCATCCCGGCGAGCATGACGGCTGCCATCACCTTGAGCTGCGGGGCGTTGGAGGCCAAGGCCGCGCCACCGATGCCCGCGACGGCGAAGCTGTAGGCGACCTTGTTGAGCGGTCCACCCATGTCGAAGGCCATCATCAGGCCCAGGATGATGCCCAGCAGGACCGCACTCGAGCCGTTGAGGCTGTTGAGGCCGTCGGTCAGATGCGTCATCAGCCAGCCGATGGGCCGGCCGAGCAGCACCAGCATGACCAGGCCGGCGATCAGTGTGGTGAGCAGCGGGATCAGCATCACGGGCATGAGGCCGCGTGCCCACGACGGCACCCGCCACCCGGCGATCCAGTGCGCGACCAGGCCGGCCAGGACACCCCCGACGATGGCGCCGAGGAACCCGGTCGCGGGCAGCGACGTGGCGTTGGTGGCGCCGTCGGTGACGCCGAAGATGTTCGACGCCAGGCCGCCCACGATGAAGCCTGGGGCGATGCCGGGCCGGTCGGCGATCGCGTAGGCGATGTAGCCGGCCAGGGCGGGCACGAAGAACATGAAGGCCGTCTTGCCCAGGATGAACAGCAGCGTCCCGACGTAGGCCATCAGTGGCGAGTCGAAGAGCACGTGGTGCAGGCACGGCGTACCCGCCGCGTTGCAGGAGGCGCGCAGCTGCGCCAGGTCGGGGAGGTGGGTGAAGGTGCTGTGCACCGCGATCTGCCCGTACGCGTAGACCATGTCGTAGCCGGCCAGCAGGAACGACAGAGCGATCAGCAGGCCACCGGCGGCGACGAACGGGATCATGTAGGAGACCCCGGTCATCAGGATCCGGCGGACCCGGCCACCCCAGGACTCGGCGCTGGCTCCGCCCTGACCGGCCGCGGCCTTGTCGCCGTCGCTGGCCTCCACGCGGGCCGCCCGGGGGTCGTCGGCTGCCCGCAGGGCCTCGGCGATCAGTGCGTCACCGTCGTCGATCGGCCGCTTGACGCCCGACTGGACGACCGGCTTGCCGGCGAAGCGGCCACGATCGCGCACGCCGACGTCGACGGAGAAGATCACCGCCTCGGCGCTCGCGATCACCGAGGGGTCCAACGGCGTCGCACCGGCCGAGCCCTGGGTCTCGACGGCGATGTCCACACCAGCACGCTCGGCCGCCGCCTCCAAGGCCTCGGCGGCCATGTAGGTGTGGGCGATGCCGGTGGGGCACGCTGTCACCCCGACCAGGCGGCGACGTACGGCGGCCTCGGGCGCGGCGTCGCCGCTCGGGGCCGAGGCGGCACGAGGTGCACTCGCCGTACCTGCGACGACGCCCTCCACCAGGGAGACGACCATGGCGGGGAGCTGGGCCGCCCGCAGCTCGGCGGCGAAGTCCGACTTCGCCAGTGCGCGGGCCAGCTTGGCAAGCACGCTCAGGTGGGTGTTGTCGGCACCGTCGGGCGCCGCGATGAGGAAGACGAGGTCGGCTCCGCCGTCCTTCGCCCCGAAGTCGACCGGCTGGGGGAGTCGGGCGAAGGCGAGGGTGGGCTCGGCGACGGCGGCCGTGCGGCAGTGCGGGATCGCGATGCCGCCGGGAAGCCCGGTGGCGCCGGCGCCCTCACGCGCCTGAAGGTCGGCGACGAGCGTCGCCACCGACCCGGTTCGGCCGGCCGCCGCGACCTGCGCGGCAAGGGCGTCGATCACCTCGTCCTTGCTGGCGCCGAGGTCGGCGTCCAGGCTGACGAGTGACTCCACGATGAGTCCTGACATGGTGTGCTTCCTTCCGTGCGGCCGGTGACCGGCTCCAGTCACTCGCCCGTGCGGGACGAGAGGGTGGGCGAGGGTGCGGTGTGGGTGAGGCGCTCGACCGCGACCAGGTCCGGACGCACCTGGTCGGGTCGGGGGATGGTGGTGCCGGGCAATGCCGCGGCGGCGGTGCCGTAGGCGACGGCGAGGGCCAGTCGGCGGGCCGGCTCTTCGCCGCGCAGGTCGGCCAGCAGGTAGCCGAACAGGCTGGAGTCTCCCGCGCCGACAGTGCTCACCGGCCGGATCGCCGGTGGGGTCGCGAGCCAGGCGCCCTCGCCGGTGACCAGGACGGCCCCGTGTGCGCCGAGTGTGGCCAGGACGGCCCCGACCCCGGCCTCCACGAGCGTCATGGCGGCGGTCGCGGCGGCCAGCGGGTCGGACCCGAGCCGGTCCGCGTCGCCGCCGACGACATGGGCGAGCTCCTCGGCGTTGGGCTTCATCAGGTCCGGCGCAGCACCGCCACCCAGGACGCGGAGCGCCAGCTCGCGCAGCGGTGCGCCGCTGGTGTCCACAGCGACACGCGCGGGTGTCTGCCGCAGGGCGCCGAGCAGGTCGGCGTACCACCCCGACGGGGTCTTGGCGGGCAGCGAGCCGGCCAGGACCACCCAGGTGGCGTCCCGGGCGGCTTCGACGGTCCGTGCGGCGAGGGCGTCCAGGACGGGGGCGCCGAGGGCGGTGCCGGCGGCGTTGAGCTTGGTGGTGGTCCCGTCGGGCGCGGTGATCGTCACGTTGACCCGGATGGGGGCCGGCGAGTCCACCCTGGCCACCGGGATGCTGGCGGCCGCGAGCTCGGTGACGTAGGCGTCCCCGGCCGGCGCGGGCAGTACGGCGAGGGTCGGAACGCCGGCGCCGATCGCGGCGCGGGAGATGTTCACGCCCTTGCCGGCGGCCTGCGATCCGAGGCGGGCGTAGGACTGCACCATGCCGGGCACGAGTGCGGCGTCGGTCTCGATGGTGCGGTCGAGGCACGGGTTGGCGGTCAGCGTGACGATCATGCGGAGCGTACCTCCACGCCGTGCGCGGCGATGAGGGCCAGCTCCTCGGAGTCGGCATCCGCGTCGGTCACCAGCACGTCGATCTGGTCGCATGTCGCGAACCGGGCCGTGCTGTCCTCGCCCACCTTGCTCGCGTCCGCCAGGACGACGACCTGTCGGGCGTGGGTGACGATCGCCCGCTTGGCGGCGGCCTCCTCCGGGTCAGGGGTGGTGCAGCCGCGCTCGGCGGTGACGCCGTTGGTGCCGACGAACGCCACGTCGACGTAGGTCTCGCCGATCGCGCTCACCGTCGCGGCACCGACGGCGGCGCCGGTCTCCGGGCGGACCCGTCCCGGCAGGAGGTGCAGCTCGATGTGGGGCAATGTCGCGAGGCGTCCCGCCAGCGGGACGGCGTGGGTGAGCACGCGCAGCGGGCGGTCAGGGGGGAGCTGCTCGACCAGGGCGGCGGTCGAGGAGCCGGCGTCGAGCAGGATCGTGGAGTCCGGCGGGGGCAGCAGCGCAACGGCGGCCGCGGCGATGCGTCGCTTCTGCACGATGTTGATCTCGCCGCGCTCGCTCAGTGCGGCCTCCACCTTGCCGCGGGTGTTGGTGGGGACCGCGCCGCCGTGGACGCGGCGCACCAGGCCGAGCCGCTCGAGTGCCGCCAGGTCCCGGCGTACCGTCTCGGTGGTCACGGTGAACTCCTGGGCGAGCGCAGCGACCGACACGCGGCGGCGGGTCGCCACCAGTTGGGCGATCGCTTCTTGCCGCTCTTCGGCGTACATCACGGCGCACCTTTCATCGTGTGGTTTCGATGTGCGTTTGTATTGTTTTATCTTCGTTCATGTTGACAGTCAAGGGTTCGCGAGCAATATTTGTGAGCATGGTCACGGACATCGCCCACTCGAACCGACCGTCTGCTCCCACGCCCGGCTGGCACGGGACTCCCGTCGTGCCGGGTCTCGCCACCGCACCCGTGCTCGTGGTGCGCGTCGGCCTGGATGAGGAGGCCCTGGCCGCCTACGACGACCGGCCCGGCGATGCGGTCGAGGCGCTCGGGCGGTTCGATGCCGCCGCGGCCGCTGTCGCCGAGGGCTATGAGCGCCGGGCCGCCCGCGTGTCGGGTGCGGCCGCCGCCGTGCTCGCCGCGAGCGCCGGCCTCGCCCGGGACAAGGGTCTGCGCGGCTCGGTGCGTCGCCAGCTCAACCAGGGCACCGGCCTGGTGGCGGCGGTCGGCGCCGCCACCAACCACTTCGCCGAGGTGCTCACCTCGATGGGCGGACTGATGGCCGAGCGTGCCGCGGACCTGCGCGACGTCGAGCGCCGCCTCGTCGCCCACCTGGTCGGACTCGACGAACCGGGCGTCGTGCTCCCCGAGAACCCCGCGATCCTCGCCGCCATCGACCTCGCGCCCTCCGACACCGCCGCGCTGGACCCGGCGGTCGTGCTCGCCCTGGTCACCGAGCGGGGCGGCCCGACCAGCCACACCGCGATCATCGCCCGTCAGCTGGGCATCCCGTGCGTGGTCGGTGTCGCCGGGCTCATCCATGGCCCCGCGCCGGTGGCCTCCGGCATGACGCTGCTGGTCGACGGGGAGGCAGGCACCGTGCGCCCCGCCCCGGCCGACGCCCACGCGCTCGTCGCCGCGGACCGGGAGCGGCGTACCGCCATCGCCTCCTGGACCGGTCCCGGAAGGACGAACGACGGCCATCGCGTCAAGCTCCTCGCCAACGTCGCCGACGGCCCCTCCGCACAGGCCGCCACCGCGGCACCCGTGGAGGGCGTGGGACTCTTCCGCACCGAACTGGCGTTCCTCAACCGGCCCGACGAGCCCAGCGTCGCCGAGCAGACAGCGGTGTACGCCGAGGTCCTCGGCGCCTTCGCGGGAGTGGGCCCGGTCGTGATCCGCACCCTCGACGCCGGCTCGGACAAGCCGATCGCATTCGCCAGCCACCCGGGGGAGGAGAACCCGGCCCTCGGCGTACGCGGTCTGAGGCTCTCCTTCGCCGACCCGGGGCTGCTCGAGCGTCAGCTCGACGCGATCGCCGCGGCTGCGGAGTCGACCGGCGTGGAGACGCGGGTGATGGCGCCGATGGTGGCGACGGTGGCGGAGGCGGCCGACTTCGCCGCCCGGGTCCGGGCCCGTGGTCTGCCCGCGGGCGTGATGATCGAGGTGCCGTCGGCAGCGCTCCTGGCCGACCGCATGCTCGCCGAGGTGGACTTCCTGTCCATCGGGACCAACGACCTCACCCAGTACGCCATGGCGGCCGACCGTCAGGCCACCGACCTCGCCCACCTGACCGACCCGTGGCAGCCCGCCGTCCTGCAGCTCATCGCGATGACAGCGGCGGCCGGCCGCCGAGCCGGCAAGCCCGTCGGCGTCTGCGGCGAGGCGGCGGCGGACCCGCTGCTGGCCTGCGTGCTGGTCGGCATGGGCATCACGTCGCTCTCGATGGCGCCCACAGCTGTCCGCGCCGTCGGGGCGCGCCTCGCGGGCCTCTCGTCCGACGCCTGCGCGGACGCCGCCGCGGCCGTGCTGCGGGCCGACGGTCCGCACGACGCCCGCGAGGCGGTCCGAGCGCTGCTCGGCTGAGCGCCGATCCGGGCAGCTGGGGGCTGCCGGGCTGCCGGTAAACTCGGCGGGTGACTCAGATCCTGCACGCCGGCGCCGGCGCGTCCCAGCCGGCCGGCACGACGTGGGAGCTCGAGCCCGGGGTGCACCGCACCGTCCTACCGAGCGGCCTGCGGATCGTCACCGAGCAGATGCCGGCCGTCCGGTCAGCCGCCGTCGGCGTCTGGGTCGGCGTGGGATCGCGCGACGAGGACGAGGCGACCCATGGCTGCTCGCACTTCCTCGAGCACCTGCTGTTCAAGGGCACCCCCAGCCGCAGCGCGCTCGACATCTCGGTGGCGCTCGACGCGGTGGGTGGGGAGTTCAACGCCTTCACCGCCAAGGAGTACACCTGCTTCCACGCCCGCGTGCTCGACGAGGACCTGCCCCTGGCCATCGACGTCATCGGCGACATGGTCACCTCCTCGCTGATCACCGCCGAGGACGTCGAGGCCGAGCGGGACGTCATCCTCGACGAGATCGCCATGCACGACGACGACCCCGATGACGTGGTCCACAACCTCTTCGCCGCCCAGGCGTGGGGTCCACAGACGCCGCTCGGGCGCGGCATCGCCGGCACCGTGGAATCCATCGAGGCGCTCACTCGTGACGAGATCGATGCGTTCTACCACCAGCACTACCGCCCCGAGACCATCGTGGTCTCGGCCGCCGGGAACCTCGCCCACGAGGCCGTCGTGCGGCTCGTGGAGGAGGCGTTCGCCCGCAACGAGTTCCTCGCCGGTACGGCGCGGCCGGTCCCGCCCCGCTCGGGCCAGCGACTGCCCGTGCAGCCGGGGGAGAGCCGAGCGCAGCGGCCGTTCGAGCAGGTCAACGTGGTGCTCGGCATGGAGGGGTTGGCGCGTGACGACGACCGGCGCTTCGCCCTCGGCGTACTCAACGCGGCGCTCGGGGGCGGCACCTCCTCGCGGCTCTTCCAGGAGGTGCGCGAGCACCGTGGCCTGGCCTACTCGGTCTACTCCTTCACCGGCTCCCACGCCGAGACCGGCATCGTCGGCGTCTCCGTGGGCTGCCTGCCGGCCAAGCTCGACGACGTCCTCGAGGTCGTCCGTGTCGAGCTGGCCCGGGTCGCCGCCGACGGCATCCACGCCGACGAGGTCGCGCTCGGCAAGGGCCAGCTGCGCGGTGGCCTCGTCCTCGGGCTGGAGGACCCGGCGTCACGGATGTCGCGGCTGGGCAAGGCCGAGCTGGTGCACGACCGGCTGCTCACCATCGACGAGGTCCTCGAGCGGATCGCAGCGGTCACCGTGGAGGACTGTCGTGCGGTCGCGGCTGACATCTTCGCCCGACCCGAGGTCCTCGCCGTCGTCGGTCCGTGAAGGTTGAGTTGCCCCTCCGGTGGGGTTGAGTTGCCGGTCGGGTGGGGTTGAGTTGCCGGTCCGGTGGCGTTGAGTTGGCGGTCCGGTGGGGTTGAGTTGGCCCTCTGACATTGTCGCTGCGCTCGGAGTGGCAACTCGACGGGCTCGGAGTGGCAACCCGACGGGCTCGGAGTGGCAACTCGACGGGCTCGGAGTGGCAACTCGACGGGCTCGGAGTGGCAACCCGACGGGCTCGGAGTGGCAACTCGACGGGCTCGGAGTGG